>OGXR01000212.1_pt1 | contig 45288 bp, 45 predicted proteins | sample 1576331 | NCBI WGS metagenome assembly OGXR01 (sample SAMEA3541473, study PRJEB24748) | human gut metagenome | biome: human gut; feature: human-associated habitat; material: faeces | place: China | collected 2012 | reverse complement strand
TAATCAAATATTTGATTACATATATAATAACAAAATTTATATTATAAATCTCGAATACAATAAGCTTTATTTTTAATCTTTTGTATTTTGTTATTCAAAAAAATTTATTGATATTTAAGTGTTTTTATAAACTTGCAAAAAGTAATCCGACTTAAATGAATATTTTTAAGTCGGATTATATAATATTTTTTCGATTATGTCAACTTTAAGTGTTGTTATATTGATTAGTTTAGTAAATATAGAATTTCTATATACCTTTTATATTAATGTACAATTTTTGCACTTTAAGATGTTTTATTTTTTTACCTTTTAAAATCTAAAATCAGAATACTTAGCATTTCCTGATAAAAAACTATTTAATATTTCATCTAGTTCTTCAATTTTTTGTGTTTTTACTATTATTCTTCCTTTATATAATATATCCCTTTGCTTTGATATTTCTTTATTAATTATTTCCATTGTAATGTTTAATAAATTTATAAGATACTTATAAAATTCTACTTTTCTGAAATATACGTATGGTAATGTCAGTAATTCACCTTCAAAGTTTCTGCCATTCCATCTTATCTTCTTTGTATCCTTATATATATTTACTTTTCCTTTTTCAATTAATTTTTCATATTGTCCATATAGTAAAAGTTTTTTCTGTGATAATGATAATATTTCACTTAAATTATCATCTTTATCTAAGTTTCTCAAAATTCTCTTCATTTTATATTTTGAAATTTTTAGTTTTTTGCAGTTCATAAAAATAATTTCTTCATTTTTAAACTTATGAACAATATACTTTTTATTATCAAGCATTATTGGTTGTTTTTGAAAAAAATATGTATATTTAATTCCTTTAAATCTAAAATTATATTCTGGTACTCTAATTTCAAAACCTTTAACATCATTTTCATCATCTTTATATTTTAATATTATTGCTTCAGCCTTTCCTTTTTCTATGGTTTTTTCTATAAGAGTACTTACTTCTTCTAAAAACTCATATTCCAAATATGTGAATTTATTATACAATAAATATTCCTTAAAATTGTCATTTTCGCTTTCTATAACAATGGTTTTTCTTCTATCTTGAAATTTATATTTTACTATTGAATACTCAATATATTTTTTTATATCATCTAAAAACATTTCTTTATAAGAAACTAATCTAACTTTTTTCCTCATTTTCTTCTTCCCATTCTTTTAATATCATTCTCTCAGAACTATATTTATCATCTTGTTCTAAATATTTATTTAAGCAAGCTATTGCAAAGATTTCCCTCATATCGGCTGATATTCCTGATGTTTCACTATAGTATATTTTTTCTAAATTTTTGGTATTTATAATCTTTTTCTGTCCAAATGGTCCAACACTTTTGAATTTTAATTTATTTGAATTTTCAATAGCATTTCTAAATCTTAAATCCATATTTGTACCATCAATTTCAATATTTCTAATATCATCTGCCAACCATTGTATTGCAATTTTCCATCTTTTAATTTGTTCAATAAAATTTATCTTTTCACTTTTATTTATAAGTTTTTGTAATTCACTATCAATTTTTGCCTTCCATCTTGTATCATTTAATACTTCTCCAATTATTATTGCATATCCACTTATCTTAAACATATTATTTAATCCACTAAATTGAAATTTTACTTTAGCAAAATCATTGTATTCTTTATTATCTTTCACTTCTTCATGTATAGATATTTCTGAAAGTATAGCTATTCTTAATATATTATTATAATTTTTTTCAAAAGTATCATAGTCAAATCTAATAATAGAATCAAATATAAACTCACATAAATTATTATAGCAAAAACCAAAAACATCTCTTCCATTATTTTCTTGTCTTATTCCCCATATTTCACAATGCTTAGACCATAAAGTAGGTATTTGTTCTTTATGAATAGAACATATTTTGCTTATTATTTCCTTAAACTTTATTTTCGGTACCCTATCTTCCTCTACTATATTGCTATCTTCCATTTCTTTTAAGATGCTTTTTGTATCTTCATATAGAGTTTTTATTTTGTTATATAACTCATTTTCATTTACTAATAGAGAAGAACTACATTCATACTGTGAATATTCAAATAAATTTTCTTCTATTTTATTGTTTAAAGAATATATTTTTTCTATATACTCTAAAAAAATATTTATTCTTTGTGCATATATTTTTGAAACTCTTTGTTTTATATACCATTTAGGAGTAATAATTCTATTTTCCAATTTTATTTCATTTTTTAATCCTTTATAGATATCATAAAATTCACTATTATTTACCACAATATCATTCATATTTATTAGACTATTATCATTAAATTTATATTTTCCATTTTGAAATATTTCATATTTATCTAATTTTATATTTAATATGTATTCTCTTATTTTTAGCACAAAATCAATTAAAATAACTTTTACATATTCAATTGTATCTTCTATTTCTTTTTGTGATTCAAATGATTCTTTTTGGATCTCTTTTGTTATAGCATCAACTATTTTTACTATATGTTCGTAAAACAATGATATATTTCCATATCTTATCCAGAAAGGAATACTATCAATTATTGAATATAAATATTCTTGTACTTCTTTATAACAATTATTATTTATTAAAAAAAATATACCTTTTTCATTCATCTTCAATATATTTTTTTCAAACCAATCTAGATCAGATATATCTCTTGGTTGTAACTCCGTTCCAGTATATATCGCTATACTTTTTTCACCAAAGTCTGCATTATACCATTTCTTATATTTAGGGATTTTTTGAAACCATAGAGAATTAAACATTATTTTATTTTTTTCTTGTAAATAACATATTAAAAAATATATATTCTCATTTAAAAACTCTTTTATAGATTCTTTTTCATTTATATCTTTCTTTTCTAAAATATAATTATTTACTAAATCCATATCTTCTAATACATCAGATGCGTTTTTCCCATATGTATTTTGCATTGTATCATTATAAAGTCTATTAATATTAACAACACTATCTATATAAAACATCAATTCTTTTTTCTTATTTCTAAGCACGTTATATATATTTGCATATTCATAAATTATATTTCCTCGATTGATAAAGCTAATCACTATATCGATTGTCTTTACTATTGATACAATTATAAAAATATACCAGGTTTTAATTCCTACCATATTACATACTAATACTAATGATGTGAAAATGATATATTTATTAATTTTACTTATACTTTTATTATTATTAATTTCATACTCAAATAATCTTCTAACCTTATTAGGTGTGTTACTATACTCTGAAGAATAAATTGTTGAAATATTAGAATAGTATAAAGCTAAAAAAACACCAGCCACACCTATTGCACATATTAAAAAGTCTGTATAAACAGTATAGTCAATATTAATATATTCTCTTAAAACATTTATAAATTTATAATCCAGCTTTTCTATTACACATTTACATATATATTCTATAAAAAGTATTAACCCTATTGATAAACATGATTTCTTCAAGTGTTTCAAAAAATTCTTGGTAATACTGATTCTTTGTTTTACATTTTTATTATTTAAGAATTTTTTTCTTCCATGATTATATTGTATTTTTTTTATAATAGATAATTTATTGTAAATTTTATTTCTTATTTTATATATACTTTCTATTTTTTCTTCCTCCTTATGAAAAAAGCAGAATTATACAAGTTTTACTAAACTTATTAATTCCACTTTTCTTTTGTATTATAATTTATAAAAATATTCTTTTATTTTATTTGCCATTAGAATTCTTCTTTTTTGTAAAAATTCTTCATAATTTTCAACAGACATATTAATTATATCTTTTGGTATCGCACTTTCCTCTAAATTTTTATATAAATCTTCTTCTGAATTAATTAATCCATATTTGTTTTCTTCGCCATTACATTGTGCTTTAACATCTGCCATATAATCTTTTGGAGCTCTATTACTAACTGCTATATTTATTTCTGTTTGCAACATTGTAAAATTAGCAATTTGATTATATTGTTGTTTATTGTTATACCCATTTTTCTGTAAATAATCTTTAGGAAAAATATGATGTACATCTCCTCTATTTTCAATCAAATATTGTACTTTTATGCTATCTGATAAAAATCCTCTATCTCCTAAAAAGATTTGAGCTGCTAAAAATGTTTTCCAGAAAGGACTGCTTGTCACTGGCGTATTTAATCTGTCTACTAAATAGTTTGTCCAGAATGATTCTGATAATTGTCTTTCTATTTCTTCATTTATATATTTTTCAATATCTTGATTATCATTTAATCTTCTAATATCATAATCAAAAGCAGATTCAGGAGATGATGTATACCTTTGAGTTAAAATTGACATTACAACCCATCTTCTTACTAAAGTTTGTATCTTGCTAGCTTCAATATTTTTTTCTCTTAAAACTAAATATAAAATATATCCAAAGTTAAGAACATTTTGTGATCTTACTAAACTATCATCTATAATACCAGCAGACTTTAGTATCATTATGTATCTTTCAAAATTACTTTGATTAACAAATTGTTTTACCCCATCATATAGTGTTTTAAAACTACTTTCAACTATATCCTCTCTATATTCCCTAGTTTCAAAATCACGACCAGATAATAAACTCACTAAATCTGCTAATTTACCTCTCTTAAATTTGTATGTAAAAGCTACTCTTAATACATCAGTATAAGAAGGTAAATATAGATCTTCATTCTTATCCTTTATCCATTCAATCTGTCTAAATATATCTTTTTTACTAAATTCAACATCATTATTTTTTATATTATCATAATCAACTGGAGTTTTAGCAAAATGACAAAAATAATCAATAACTTTTCTTATATCATTTCCTTCATATTCTTCGTTAACACTTATTTTTGACATAGCAAAGTCAGCTTGTGATAACACTACTCCTTCAGAATTTATCCTAACAAATATTTCTGTTACAGTATCTATATCTAATGCTGACCCAAGTTCTATCCTACCTATAGTAACATTCTTTATTGCTAGTAATCTGTTAATTCTTCTATTCACTTCATTTGGACTTATTTCATATTTGTTTGAATAATCAGTAACAAATTGCCATGTATCAATATTACCATCTTTCATAAATTCTGAAATATCAGGAATCCACTCATCTTGTTTTTCTATTGCGGGATTTAAGGTTTGAAATTCTTCATCTTTTATATTAAAAGCAATTTTTATTCTTTTCTTTTTATAATTACTATCAAGTACTTCTTGTCCTAATAAAGCAGCTGTTAATGCTGTAATTCTTTGTTGACCATCTATTAATACTTGCTTACCCTCTGAAGAAGTTCCATCCTTTAATTTAACATCTGGACTTTTCCATGTAATTATATATCCTACTGGATATCCTTTATATAAAGAATCTATTAAATTTCTTACTTTTGTAGAGTCCCATACAAATGGTCTTTGAATTTCAGGTATTGCGATTGTTCCATCACTTACAAAACCTAATAGCGTACTTACTGAAACATTATTTACTTCAAAATTTGGCATTGTTTATTTCTCCTTTATTTTTAATTACTCTTTTTCATTTTATTAGCAACTTTTTACTTTTAACATTATTTTCTGTTCATTCTACGCTCATTAAGAGTTTTCCATATTTTTCTATACATATTTATAGTATTAGTTGATATTCCTAAATAGTCTTCTAGTATTTCTTTATCCATTATATTAATTGCATCTCTGATATCCTTCTTATTTCTTATGTTGTCATCTAAAATTTCTACCAATCTATTTACATTTTGTTCATCCATATCATCTATATTAGGAATTATAATGTTCTCTGCTTCTTTTGGTAAAATTTCTAAAACTCCTCCTCCATAGCTTCTGCCACATAATTCAGTAAATGCAAATGATATACTATTATAATATGATAATAATATTTTCTTATTGTCATACTTTTCTTTTATTTTAATTCTATGCATTGTATCTGTAGATACTGCATCAATTCCATTCAAAACAAATTTAGGATAAATATTACTTCTCCTTAATAAAAAAGCATCTGGTATCCATATAGAAGGTACTGAATACCATTTTTTTCTTATTCTACACTTATATCCTTTATTTTCTTCATTATCTTCACCAATTTTTATATACTCTTGCTGTTCTTTGCTCATATCTTCAACGTTTACATTCTCATTTATAGTTAAAAGATATGCTTTTACTCCCTTACTAACATTCTTATTCCAATCATCTTCATTAAAAACTAATCCATGAGTTTGAGAGCTTCTACCTATTAATGGTTTAGTATATTTTTTTAAATCATATTTTTTTACATAATTATCATCTAATGAAAAATAATCATTATTTCCAGTAGTTATTCCAACATTTACTAAACCTATATCTCCTATTCGTCTAAATCTCTTATCCTTTTTTATGTCTTCAATGACATTATTCTCATCTTCATTTAAATAGTATCTTGTCCATTTATCATTAGTTAAAATTTTTTCATATTTTAAATTATTTTCATCATATTTTTTTATAAAATCATTTAAATTGTCATATAAAGAATTAGATATTAAACACTCTTTTTCTTTATCTTTTTTTGTTCCTATTAACACAACCACTTCCTGTTCAGCATCTTCAAATAATAATTCATTAAATGAAATAATAGTTATTTTTGACAAATGTTTTGATAGATACTTTCGTAAATCTTCTGCATATGCAACTTGCATTATTTCAGCAGGTATAACAAATGCAATTTTACCATTTTTCTCTAATAATTCTATACATGCAACCAAAAAGAAAACCCAGCTATTAATTAGCTTATTTGATTTCATTTTATTTTTTATTAATACTTCCGCCTGTTTTTCTCTTTGAAATGTAGTTAAATATTGATATCTGATGTATGGTGGATTTCCAATAATTAAATTATATTTTTCTTTACAGTTAACATAGAAGTTATAAAAATCATCATTGATTACTTGAGCATTATCAATATCTTCTAGTACTTTTTTACTTTTATTTGCTTCTTCTTCTATATATTCAACAGCGTCAATTTTTTCAATATTATAATTACTATGTCCTAACATTTTTTTTATGCTTCTTAAGAAAGAACCATCTCCACAACTAGGTTCTAGAATTCTCATGTCATTTTTTAATGTTAATTCAGTTATATAATTTGCTAATTTTTGTGGAGTATAATATCCTCCTCTTAATTTTTTTTGTGTTATATTCTCTTTTAACTTCATTTATTATTCATCCTTCATTTCTATTAGTTCAGTAATATCTTTCATTATTTCTATAACTATTTGTTTTCTTAAGCTAATAATTGCCTCTCCTTCTGATTTTTTCATTATCTTGCTTTTTAATGTCTTATTTAAATCATATATCTTTCTAGTATTATTTACAATTTTATCATATAATTTCTTTTCTTGAGTATTATCAAAATCAACATCTATAATAGGTAATTTTTCCAACACTTGAGTCCCTCTCGAATAGAATCCACCTTCAAAATCACTTCCCATTTTTTCCATCACATCATTCATTATTGGATGACTTAGGTATGCTTGTAAGAAGAATAAATTATATTTGCTATTTGGTTTCATCTTTATTCCACAATACCCAGCAGTTCCTCCACTTTGTATAACTAAATTTTCATTATCATACATAAACATTGGCTCTTTTGACATTACTCCAACTATTAGTTTTTCTTGATTGTTAAATTCATTTATTGCTTGCACTCTTCCAAATTGATACCAATTACTTTTGTTTGAATTTGGAACATCTCTACCTGTACTTTTTCCTGAAACTTGTTTTGGAACTATCAAATCATAATTGTCTAATAAATACTGTTTTATTCCCTTATACTGTTGTAAATTTATATCTATCAATTCCCCTCCTTCATCATATGGGAATATAATATATTTATCTGTAACTAAAGGATCAAAAGAATTTACATTCTTCTCTACATTATTTATTGGTTGGAAATATCTTTTTAATATGCTTCTTTCGATTTTATATTCTTTATTATTTTTCTTGATAGTAACATGATTTTCATCTTCATTTACTATTTCTTTCCCTTTAATTACATATATTTTATTTAAACTAGTTTGAACTCCATTAAAAGGTATTGCTATTTCTGATAATTGTATAGAATTATTAAACAATTTTTTTAATTCTTTCATTTTTTCTATATTCATAGATAATATCCACGGATTTTTATCTATTTCATTACAATCTATTTTAGTATAAATATTACTTTTATTATTAATAATCCATTCTGCATAGCTGTTTATATAGCAATATTCAAAGTTTTCTTCTTTATTTTTATTCAGCATAATTATAGAACTATATATAGTTTTATCCTTAAATACTTGCTGATAGTTAAAATCTATAAACAACCTCAAATAATTATTTTCTGAAATAAGTTCTCTTATTTTTTCGCCTGAAACATTATTTATAAATTTATTTGGTACAATATAACATACCATTCCAGAGTCTTTTACTAAATCTACGGCTCTTTGTATAAATAAGAAATATTTATCAAATTGCTTATACGCAACATAATATTCTGATTTATATGCTTGTACTTCTTTCTTATCTTGAAGTTTTATCATGTCTTCTGTTTTTACATATGGAGGATTACCAATTATTAAATCAAATTTATTTCCACCATTTATATTATTAAATGAAAATGGATTAATACTTATTAATTCATCCGTAGTTGCATCTCTTAGCATTTCTAAATCAATCAAAGAATTTCCATTAAAAATATTATTATCTAGAGATGGCAACACTGGTTTTTCATTTATTACAGTTTCTTCTGTTTCATTTTCTAAAACTTTAAGTAATAAACTGAATTTTGCAACTTCTACAGCCTGATAATCAATATCTACACCATATAAACAACTCGTTAATATTTCTCTTTTCTCTTTATATGTTAATTTATATGTATTTGTATATGTTTCCTCCAAATTATCATATTTTTTATTTTTTTCATACCAATCTTGACAATAATTAATTAAATAATCTAATACCTCTGTTAAAAATATTCCTGAACCACAAGCTATATCTGCTATTCTTAATTTTTTAATTTCATCAGGGTTCTTTTTATTTATAAAACTCTCTAAACTTTTACTCACCATAAATTTCACTATATCATACGGAGTTGTAACAATTGCTCTATTTAAATTTTCTTTTTTAGGTTGTAATATTACTTCATTATTTTTTACAATAAGAGTTTCTGATATAAATACTTCGTATATTTCTCCTAATATATTTGAACTGATAACAGTAAAATCATAAGGACTATTCGGATAATATAAATCTGTAATAATATTTTTTAAAATTGTTTTATCTAGTTCATTTATTATATTACGCTCTTTAAATATTCCTGAATTATATCTTTTGTCTGCAATTTCGATGATTTTTTCCAATTCTTTTTGAAGCATTGAATCTATTGAAATAGATTTTTGCAAAGTCTTATATAAAGGTAAATTTCTGTCCTCACAAATTCTCAAGAATACAATTTCATTTATAAATTCTTGAATCTCTACATTTATATCTTCTATATTTCCGCCTTTTATATTGAATAATTCTTGTCCTAATTGTACTCGCCAAGTATTTATTTGTTTTAAGAACATCTCATCAATAGTCTGTCCTATAGCAGAAAAATTCTTAAATCTTTTTTCAAATTTGCCGTTATATACAATTTCTTTAGAAATTAATTGATATATTTCATCATATTTATCAAAATATTCTAAATAATTAAATTTAGCAATTAGATTTTTATTAGTAGGATCATCACTCTTTGGCATATCTGAACAATCATATATCAACAAATCTTTAAAATTAGTTAATACAGATATTTTATGTTTAGCTGACCAACCATATCTTCTTGCTTGAAATGAGCAATCAATATTTTCTAAAATATTTACTGCTGGCTTTTTTGCTTCAACAAAAAAAGTAGATAATCCATTAAATGTCATTGTATAATCTGGCTTGCCTAATTCTTGTTCATATGATTCAACCACTACTTCTTTTAAGTTAGGTGACTTTCCATTTGAATTTTGGACATCCCACCCAAAATCCTTTAAAAGTCCATCTATAAATTCTAATCTACATTCACTCTCATTATATTTTGAATTATTATAAAATTCATAGTTTTCACCAAATCTATTTACCAATTCTTTAAGATGATTTTTTGCATCACTTTTGTTAAAAATAAAAGACATTTTTTCACTTCTTTCTAATTTTTTTATTTCCTAACACTATATCATAAAAAGACTTTTTTCTCAATAAAATCAAATAAATTTGCTTTACAAATTTTTCTACTTTTTCGAAATATTTCTACTTTTGAAAAAGGGATTGGGATTTCATCCCATCGAATAGAATTTGAGGCAAGTAGAAATTTCGGTCTCCCAAGTTCATTGCTTGCTGGGACAAGAAATTGAATTTTCGGTCGCCCATATTCAGTGCTTGCTAGGACATAGAAATGGCAATTTTGTATTTTTATTGTACTTATTTTTGTACTAAAGTCGTACCTATTAATGTGCAAATTTTTATAAAAATAGTACCTGAATTTTGCTTTATTCAGGTACTATAAATTTACTTTTTAGATTGTTTTTAGTTTATCATATCTTCTATATCTATTAAGACGTTTTATCCTTTTGTTCATAAGTTCATTACTTATTATGACACATGGAACCAATTCTTTTCCCATTTCTTTGGCTGCAATTAGTCTATTAAAATCAGTATAAGTAACTAATTCATTTCCTATTCTAGTTACAATAAATGGTCCTCTAAGTCCTCTTTTCTTAATATTTTCTTCCAAAGTTTCTAGTATTTCTTGCCTAGTTGATCTAAACTTTTTATCTCCTATTTTTATTTTTTCTGGTCTTATATAATATAATGTTCCTTCTATTATCATATTTTTTCCTCACTTTCTCTTTACATTTTTTTATTTTTATATTACAATAATAATATAATCAATTGGGTTAGTATTTTTAGTTTTGCGGACTTTTTACTAACTCTTTTTTTGCCTTTTAATAATATTCCAAAGCACATTTGATACAATCTTGATATCATTGCATCTACTAAATCTGAATCTTTACTATAACTAAATCTTTCAATCAATCCTTCTTTATTAAACCTTGTTGTTATAATTATTGGTAATCCATTTTCATATCTATTTTGAATTATAGTATATAATTTTTCTAATGCCCAACTACTTATCTTTTCAGTCCCTAGATCATCAATTATAAGCATATCAACATTTGAATAAATCTCTATTAATTCATTTTCTGATTTAGTATTATTCTCGTAAGTTTCTATTATTCTGTCTAATAAATTAGTTAATCTCTCCATTAGAACCGTTTTATCGCACTCAATTAGTTTGTTTGCAATAGCTGCTGCTAAATGTGTTTTACCTGTATCTGACTTGCCCATTATTATCAGACTATCGGATTTCATTGTATCTTTATTTTTATTGATATAATCATTTACAACATCTAATACATACTTATTACTAGAGTCAAAATAAAAGTTTTCTAAATTCATTTCTTGTAATTTTCTGCCTATATAGTTTTGTTTATAAATTGTATTTATAATATTTCTAATTCTATTTCTTTTTTGCTGTTCGTATTCTTTATTGTCTATTTCTTTCCAATATTCTTTAGATTTACTACAATCACATCTTTCATATTCAATACTATCTTCAGAAATATTTACATATAGATAATCGAATCCTATTGGTCGTAATTCTTTGCCACAAAATTCACATTTTTTGAATCTATTGTGTATAACTTCATCACAATTTGTATTCTCTGAATCCATTTTCTTCCTCCTCTCTTATATTTTCTTCTTTTCTTATTTCTTTTGTTATCTTTTCTTCTCTTTTCTCTTCTGTTGCGTTATCTAACGTTAGACTAACGTTAGTTTTTTCTTGTTCTTTTTTTAATTTTTCACTAAAACGTCTTTGTCTTTCACGATTTTTTATTAAGTAATCTTCTTGTCTATCAAGGCTTTGGTACTTGTTCCAATTTTTTATAACAAATACATTCTCTTCCTTTTTAAGCATTTCTAATTCTAGAAATTTTTCCAATATTTTGCTCATTTTTTTCGAAGATTTTCCCATAATTTTCGAAAATTCTTTAATAGAAATAGGATTATTTCCAATTATTAATCTTCCACCATCTCCACATTCTACTGCTAATGATAATAATTGAATCCATATTCTAAAATATGTATCCCCATCATTCAGACTTAAGAGCAATTGGATTTTTCTATTACAGAAAATATTCTTTTCTAGTTTGAACCATTGAATATCATACATATCCTCCTTTCCTCGCTTTCTATTTAATTAGTAGTTAACTGATTCTTGTTCTTTAGAACTTAAGTATTCATCTAACACTTGTACTCTAAACAAGAATTTTCCACCAACTTTAGAGCATGGTATTTCTTTTCTTCTTACTAATTGATTTATTAACCAATAAGATATTCCTAAATACTCAGCTGCTTCTTTCATTGTTAGTGTTGTCCTTTGTACTTTTTGTAATTCCATACAAATGCCTCCTTTCATTAAGTTTTTTAATTGGCTAGCCATCGTTAACAAGTTTTATAAAGTTTTTCTTGTTAACTAATTGAATTATACTCCGCAATATGATAAAATTCCTACTAGATTAAGTAAATTCAGTTATCAAAACGAAACTTTTGGTTTTTTTATGATTTGTTAACAAAGGAGATTTGATATGGAAAGAAAGAATAAAATAGGTATTTCTTTTGATTCTTCATGCTTTTCTCAAATATTCATTCATACTTCAGGAGCATACTTAAGCAAACCTATCAGCAAAAATAATAATAAATATTTAGCAAATTTAAGGAATGTTCCACTAGATGAAAGATTTGGACAATTAGTACTAGAACTTGAGAAAGCAAATTCTGAATCAGAACGAGAAAAAATACTTAATGAATTAAAATCAATTACTGAAATAGATAAAACTGTTGAATCAGCGCCATTAACTTTTAAAGATAATGTTGAAAAATTAAAAGGTTATATAGTTTTTGAGCCAACTACAGCTGTTGAACATTATGATCTTTCTCTAATAGATTTTATAAGTTATAATTTTGATGAATTTAATGATTATTTATTGTTTTTTATAAATTTTTTTGACTATTTTATAGATAAATTGGATGATATAGATATTAAGTATATTGAATTAGATACTTTATATCCTGTAAAAGAAATTATTGAACTAGCTAAAAAATACTATGATAAAGAAAAAGATAATTTAATATACTATCAAAGTATTTTCAAGAAATGCATTAATTTTGTTTATAGTATTGATAATCCTTTTGATATGAAATATTTAACTCATAAACAAATATTCTTCTTATATAATCAAATAAATCCAAATACTTTTGCAGAATTTAAGCAAGATTTTCATTCAACAGATTTATTAGATTATCAATATAGTAATTTTCCTATACAAAAGGATTTGATTAAATTTTATGATGTTGACGCTTTAGTTTCTGCTATCGAAGAAGTAGATCCTACTGGAAGAAAACTTCATAGTCTTCAACAATTTGAAACTACTAATTTATTTACAAGTTTCTATATTACACTATTTAATGTAGTAGCAGTTAATAATAAACTTATCAAAATTTGTGGTAATTGTGGAAGATATTTTATAACACACAAAGAAACAGTAACTTATTGTGATAGAATTATGGAAAACAAATTAACCTGTAAAGATGTTGGAAATAGAGAATATCAAAAAAAGAAATTAGAAAATGATCCTACCTATGATAGATATAGAAAGCTTGGAAGTAAAAAACAACTTAGACGTGATAGAAATCCAGAAATAGAAATATATAAAAAAGACCTTGAACAATACAGAGAAGTAGGAAAGCAAATGTATAAAGATTTCTGCTCTGGAAAAATAACTCATGAAGAATTTAAAGAATGGGTAAATGAACAAGACAAATAAAACAAGTACATAGCGTACTTGTTTTATTTTATCCAACTTGATTTATCCAATCTCTTATATTTGTTCCAACTCTTTCTATATCTCTATTACCTAATTCTCCTCCATGCATTATTACATTTCTAGAACGTTCTAAAGTGCTTATAATTTGTCCAGCCCATTCCAAAGTATTTAGATAATCTTCAAATAGTTCCCAATTTTGCACAATTATACTATTTAAATCTCCCATTTCTGTATAATTAAGCAATCTATCACCTCTTTGTTGATGCCATTTAATTTTCTCTTCTTCTTTTTTTCTGCTTTCAGCTTTTTTTCTAATTTTCTCAGATACGCATTTTTCCCACCAATTTTCACCATTTACCTCAGATAAAGTTTTCGCTATAAAATCTCTAACCATATTTTCAAAAGAAGTAATTGCCACATAAACTGAAGCCATCTTTTTTGATATTATAACATGGCCTTCATCTAATAAATCTATTGACAAATGTTCTGCAATTTCTTCGTCAATATATTGGGAATTATGTGATTTATTTAATAATTGAGTCCTATCCATAGCTACTTTAGCTAAATTTCCTCTTAGAACAAATGAATATATCTGATCTTCCAATTTAATCTTCCCTTCTAAAATAAATGTTTCTTCATGCTAGAAAAAATGGCATCATATACAGCCTCATCCCTTGTTTCTGGTAAATGTATTTGAATATCATAATGTAATTCCAATTTTTCTTTTTTTGAATTTGATATTATCTTTTCTTCTGGTGTTTTCACTTCTTGAATCTTTTTATCTTCTTGTGCTATTGCCTCATTTGACTCCTTTGCCTTTATCTTCTTATTCTTTGCGTCCCAATCAGCTAAAGAACACAACGCACAAAATGTATTTGCCATTAAGGTTATTACCTTATCTGTTTTTTGACCTTGTGTAATCGTTTTTAATTTATTTTTTACTTCATCAACAGAAAGTGTTTGAGCATTTACATTTACATTAAATAAATCTTCATAAGCTTCCATTATTCCCTCTGCTAACACCTCTTTGTAAATTCCTTGATCCAAAAATTTATAATATCTTTCTGTTGGTGTAGCACCTTCATCTAGAAGTCCTATAGATTTAAATAAGTTTATATATAGTCTATCATTACTGCTTTTAAAGCCTAGATCTTCTAAAAACTTATATGTAAATCTTTCTGGTGCTCTTGCCGTTAACACAGCATTAATTACCGCCTCTAAATTTTTTGTTGTTATTAAATATGAATTTGTTAATGACATATTTTCTCCTCCAATCTTTGTCAGATTATATCATATTTTTCTTAAAAAGTCTAGTTTTTCTTTATAAATAGCACTTTTCGACACTTTTTTTACACGTAAAATTTTATTTTAATACCTATTGCATTTTGTTATCATTTGTTATATAATTTATCTTGTTAACAGATATATTATTCTCCCTCCCACCCATATGTATGCCTGAAAGGAGGTGAAAAAGGTAATGGCTGGGAGTATTGAAAAAAGAAAAGGAGATAGTTACAGATTAGTCAAATGTGTTGGCTACAACTTACAAGGAAGACCTATCAAGAAAACTAAAACCGTTCATTGTAAAAGTATGAAAGAAGCCAAAATAGAACTTGCTAAATTCGTTGCTGATTGTGAAAAAGGTATGTATATTGAAGGGAAATCTCTTAAATTTGAAGACTTCGTGGAAATATGGAAAAGAGATTATGGAGAAAAAGAACTTGCACCTTCAACTTATACTAGATATTTAGGAATGCTAAATAGCAGAATAATACCTTACTTTTCACATTTTCATGTAGATAAGATTAAACCTACTGACATTATGCAATTCTATGATTTGTTAAGTAAAGATACTCAAATAATAAGAAGAAAAAAAAACAATGGTAAAAAGACAGGAAAACCACTATCATCAAAAACTATAGCAGAACATCACAGACTTCTTCATGCTATGTTACAAAAAGCAGTATACTGGCAATTAATACTAGCAAATCCTGCTGAACGTGTTCAACCACCAAAAACTAGAAAACCTAAAAGAAGATACTATGATGATGAACAAAGTAAAGCATTAGTTTCTAACTTAATGGAACTTACAGAGGATCAAATCAAATATAAAGTTGCTATCCTATTAACACTATTTACTGGAGTTAGACTTGGAGAGCTTATGGGACTTGAATGGGATGATATAAACTTTAAAGATGGAATTGTATGCGTTAATCGTTCTAGTCAGTATTTAGCAGAAAAAGGTGTATTTACTAAAACACCAAAAACGGAAAGCTCTATCAGAGAAGTTGGAATACCAGATTTCGTTGTTTCTTTACTTGAAGAGTATAAATTATGGTATGACAATCAAAAAGAGTTCTGTGGCGAATTATGGATTGATTCTAATAGGTTATTTGTACAAGCAGATGGTAAGCCAATGCATCCTTCTACTATTAGTAAGTGGTTTGTAAAATTTGTTGAACAAATTGGACTACCTGTAATTAACTTTCATGGGTTAAGGCACACAAATGCGACCTTACTCATAGCACAAAATATTGAAATCCCAATAGTATCAGCTAGACTAGGACACGCACAATTAACAACAACATTAAATTTCTATGTACATCCAATTATTGCTCATAATAAAACTGCTGGATTTGCATTAGAAAATCTGTTACTACCTGGACGTCAATAAAAATCTTTTTTCACTAAAGTCATTAAACTTTTCACGATAAAAAAGTAAAAGACTACTAAATATATTTTTAGGTTTCCCATAGTCTTTTACTGAAATTTTATTAGTTATATCAATGGTTTGTGAGGATTTCTTCCCCAAAATTTCCCCAAATGGCACTTTTTAGGGAAAAATAAAAAATAGCAAATCTCTAAAAGACTTGCTACAAGTTGGTTGCGGGGGTAAGACTCGAACTTACGACCTTCGGGTTATGAGCCCGACGAGCTGCCAACTGCTCCACCCCGCGATGTAATAACAAGTATTATTATAAGACTACACCTTAATTTTGTCAATAGCTTTAGCTAAATTTTATTTCAAATTTAGATTTTTAGATTCACACTATATTTTACTTTTACAATTCACCCAATTTAGATTTAAACTAATAATCTAATAATTTAGCTTTTAGTAATTTTGCTTTGCTCTTTATATATTGTATGTTACTCTAAAATAAAATATTACACCCTTATACTAAATTTACAACTTTTTTGTTTTGTACTATATGATGATATTATATAATATCATCATATCATATACTTAAATAATCCTTTATCTTATTATATTTTACATCTCCTATTCCTTTTACATTTTGTATATCTTCTATTTTCTGAAACTTTCCATTTTCCTTCCTATATTCTAAAATTCTTTGAGCTAATGATGGACCTATACCTGGCAATGTTTCAAGATCACTTTGACTCGCTAAATTAATATTCACTTTTGATATCACACCTTTCACATTTGTACTTTTTCCGTCTTTTATATTGTTCGTATTATTGTTTCCTGTATTTTTACCTTCTTCTACCATTACATTCTCTCCACTATTGGAAATAATATACTCCTCTTTATTAACTTTGTCCTTTTTATTTGGAATATATATCTTTTGTCCATCTTCTAATACATAAGCTAGATTTACTCTGTTCAAGTTAGCATTTTTAGTGGCTCCTCCTGCAATTTTTATTGCATCTGCTATTCTTGCTCCTTTTTTTAAATAGATTATTCCTGTTTTTTTCACTTCTCCTGTAATATGTATTGCTATTTTTTCGTTTTCTTCTACTTCTTCACTGTTCTCTCCGCTTCCCTCTTTATTTACATTTTTGTTTGCATCTTTGTTTTCTTCTTGGCCATCCTGCGTATTTCCGATTTTTACTATTTGTTTCACCCTTATTATTGTTCGAACTTCCTATTCCATTATTTTCATTTCCTGAATTTATCATTTCATTAGCTATGTTCATTTCTTTTTCCATCTCATCTAATACTGCCACATCACTATTTTCCATGTTTTGCATGTAAATTATTATACTGGCTATTAATATAGATATTAAGATTACAATAATTATTATAACTATAACAATATTTTTTCCCCTTCCTATTTTTTCTTTTACATTGTTTTTAAAATACTTTCTTATATAATTTATATAATTCATGATTTTTCCTCCTTTTTAAGATTTTTGTATTGAAATTGCACTCAAAATAATATATATTAGTATAAGTTTTAAAAATTTATGGAGATTATTATGAAGCAACTAAAAAACATACTACTGTTATTATTTATTATAATTTTATCATCTTTTATTTGTATGAATCCTATCTTAGCAACTAGTGCTGCAAATACATCAGACACCTCTAACACCTTAAGTGCTACATCCACTTCAGATTCTTCAAATAACGATGTTAATATAAATGACGTAAAAACAACGTCTCAGGCTTGCCTTTTGATGGATAGTAAGACTGGTAAAATTTTATATGCTAAAAATGCCTATGAAAAAATGTACCCTGCTAGTACTACAAAACTTATGACAGCAATTTTAACACTTGAAAATTGTAAGTTAACAGATGTGGCAACTGTCAGTCACAACGCAATTTATTCTATTCCTGTAGGATATTCTCACGCTAGTTTAAAAGAAGGTGAAAATCTTACAATAGAACAATTGCTTAATGTACTTCTTATACCTTCTGCCAATGATGCAGCTGTTGTTTTGGCAGAACATATTTCTGGATCTGTCGAAAACTTCTCTGTTCTTATGAATAATAAAGCTAAAGAATTAGGTTGTAAGAACACCAACTTTGTAAATCCAAATGGAATCCATGATAAGAATCACTATTCTACTGCATATGATTTGGCTTTAATCGGTCAATATGCAATGAATTACTCAGATATAATGAGAATTGCAATGGTAACACAATATACCTTACCTATTACTAATAAATATAAAAAGACCGATAGGATTTTTAATGCAACTAATGCACTTATCAATAACGAATCTTTAAATAAATATTATTACTCTTATGCTACAGGATTAAAAACTGGATACACAGATAGTGCTGGAAGTTGTATTGTATCTACAGCAAAAAAAGACGATATTGAACTGCTTGCTGTAATTTTAAATGGATCTTCAATTAGCAATAGATATAAAGATTGTATCAATTTGTTTAATTATGGTTTTGACAATTACTCATATACTAAAATACATTCTGCCAAAGATGTTATTAAAACAGTGGAAATTGGTAATGGAACTAGAGAATCGAAAAATTTAGATATTTTAGTAAAAAATGAGATACAAGTCTTGACTAAAAATAATGTTGATATATCAGCCTTAGAACCAACTATAGAAATTCGTTCAGACTTAAAAGCTCCTATTGCTGAAAACAGCGTTGTTGGAAAGATTTCGTATAATATAAATGGAGAAAACATTTCTTCAGATTTAATTGCCTCATCTTCTGTATATGCTTCTAGTTTTGAAGTAATTGTTTTTAGAGTTTTATTGATCTTTCTAATTTTATATATTATATATAGATTATTAAAACATGACTCAAATAACAGTAATAGAAAGAACAGATCATCAGGCAAAACAACTTCACGATCTAAAAAAGAAAAAAGCAGAAAAGGTAATAGAAAAAGCGGAGGAAAAAGAAGCCTCTTTAAAAGCAATAAAACCGTGGATTCAAAGTCAGTTATCAACAATATCCACAAAAATCGTGAGGGTAAAGGTGAATTTAAGTTTACTCAAATTAGTGATTATTTATAATAAATTGCTTGAACTAACTTAAAATCTTGAGATGTAGTACTATAATTTATAGTAATTTATAATTATTTATGATGTTTTATAATATCTTGTAAAATTAATATTCATTGTTTTGGAGATTTTAATAGAAAAAAAAATATAGAAGCGAAAGCTATTTAAAACATTTCTTAGTTGTATTTATATAATCAATATACAACTAAGAATTTTATAAATTTTTAATTAGCTTTCGCTATTATTATGACACATAATCTGTACCTAGAATAATTGTAACATGAGTATTTCCGCTTTCTTGTCCTGTTGTAATATTATCTGTATCGATAATATTTTTAATATCTTCTTTTATTTCATCATCTATTCTTTTTCTGTCAATAGCTGTTGTAATCGAAGTTGTAGTGGTTTTCCCTGTTTTGTTAACATTGTATCCTGCAGCTTTTAACTCTGCTACTACTTCTTTTAGATTTGTATTGTTTCCGCTTCCATTTAATACTTCTATGTTTATTTTTGATTTGTCTACACTTTGTGCTGTAGAAGATGCGCTTTCAGAAGTAGTTGTATTTGATATTGTATTTCCATCTTCTCCATTATTTTCTGTACTAGTATTCGTTCTTGTATAGAATAATTCGTTAACTACTTTCTTTGTTTCTTCCTCATATGCTGAATAGATCCATACTCCATTTGCAACTTCAGCAATACCTGGTAATTTATCTGTTTTAAGGTTGTCCATATTAAAGTTTATAGCATATGGAACATAATCTTTAATAGCATCAAAATCTAAATTTGTTTCTACATAGTTTTTTGCAATATCAATAAAGTCTGGTATTTTTGTTATATTTGCTGGTACTAATGTCTGTTTTGCAAGTGCTGTTAAGAATGCTCTTTGTGTTCTCATTCTACCAATGTCTTCTATTCCATAACTTTCTGGATATGTACTTCCATTATTGTTATGTCTAAAACGAACTACTTGCTCTGCCTTATCACCATCTAATAATTGTTCTCCGGCTTTTAAGTTAATATGCAAATTTTGTTTTCTGTCATCATATTTCATATCGATTGGTACATTAAATGTTACTCCTCCTATTTTATCTACCAATACTTTTAATGCCTCTGTATCTACCATAACATAATATTTAACATCAATTCCAGTAAGATTTCTAACATCTTCTAATACATTTTCCGCCCCTGTTTGGTACACTGCATTTATCTTGTCCCAAGCAGTTGCACTACTTTTGCTTTCTCCTATAAAAGTATCTCTAGGAATTGATAGCATCGCTGCTTCTTGTGTTTTTGGATCATATGATGCTAATATTAAAGTATCTGTTAAGTTTTGACTTTTTCCTAATAATAGACAATATAATTTTGGAAGTTTATTAACCGTTTCCTCATCGTGGCCTAGTATAGTAGCAATCATTCCACTGCTTCCACCACCATTTTTGTGTACTTTATATGCAAATACACCTATTAAGATTATTAATATAAGCAATATTAGTAATAATACTTTTTTTATTTTCCCCTTTTTTTTCTTATTTTCCTTAGTTTTTTTATTGCTTTTCAAAACTTTTTCACTCCCATTTTTAAATTTGTGTATTAGTATATCAAATTTTCTCGTTAATATCAATAATTATGCTAAAATATAATCTTTAATAGCAAGTTATGATTATACATTTGGCTACCTAAATATGATTTATTAATGTTCTCTGACAAATTCTTATTTGTTATTGGTGTAATAAATGAAATTACTGCTAGTGCGAAGTATGTAATTAATAGTCCCTCTAAAACTCCATATATTATTCCTCCCAGTTTATCACATTGTTTAATTACTGGAAGTTTTGATATTAAACTTGTAATTAGTTTTAAGAAGATTAGAGCTATTCTTGCAACTATAAATAATGCAATCCAAGTTCCTGCTTTTACAATAGTTTGTGAAATATCTCTTGCTGTGGCATTTACCACTTCTTCTTTTGCATTATCTACTATTTCTTCGGCTCTTTTATTAATATAATCAGACATAGCTGTTGGTATTTCTTCTTCTGAGCTCTTATTATCTGATATAATCATCTCTCTAATTGATTTTTCTAAATTCTCATCTATTTGTGTGTTTTCTATAACAAAATTTGAAACTGGAACAAATAGTATAAATGCAATGACTAAAGATAATACAAATGATAATATTTTTATTAAACATCCTGTTAATCCTCTCAAGTACCCAATAATGATACAAATGGCTATTACTGCCACAATTATAAGATCAATAATAACTGACATCTTTATACCTCCTATAAATTAATAATTTCAACTTTATTTCTATAAATTATTCCTGCTAATCCATTTCCAATTGTAATTCCTTGAATATCTTGTGATGATGTATAATTCTTTACTAACCACCCATTTGTATGAATAAAATCAATTTCTTGTCCTAAATTAACGGCTACAACATTACCATAACAGTATATATCCTTTGCTACTCCTTCAACAGTATATTCTGTTATTCTTTTATTTCCTATATTCATCATTTCTACAACTGTATCTGCTTTAAATAACCCTGTTTGTTTCTCAACGGTTCTATAAACATAGTTACTTAATCTTATATCTGCTGCTTTTTTATCTTTTTCCTGTAGATCCATTAATATTTCATCTTTATCATCTGTTATAATATGAATTGCATCATCATAAATGCATACTAATTTATTTTTATCTTGATACTCTATATTTGTTACCAAACTGTTAGATGGAGCTTCATATGTAAATATTATAGCATCTGATGGTGTCTCTTTTGCCTTTTCAGTTGATATGATTTTTATTTTTGATTGTATAACTGTCCCAGATGTATTAACTTCAGCAAATGCTAAATATTTATTATCTGGAGATACTGTGGCATCAAGTGCAATTGTGCTTGATAGATATGTTTTAAATAGCTCATTTCCTTTTGAATCATACGTAGCAATTACGGATTTATGTGTTGTTCCTGTTAATATAACTGCAACATATCCATCTTTATTTACATCTATTTTAGAAACATTACCATCAACTTCTTTCTCCCATAAGATCTTAGAATCTGAGATAAGATAAATTTTTGAACTGTTTTTTTCGCTTATTGCTAAATATTTATTATTTGCATAATATACTGGATTACTAATTTCTAATTTTATTTCATTTGCCAATTCTCCTGAAGAATGGTATTGCCTTAATTTATTTTCCGCTAGAACACATAAATACTTGTTATATGCCAGTACACTAACGTTTGAATCATAATCTAGTTGTATAGAAACCAGTTTTTCTTCAGACACATTTTTTCTGAATAAATATCTATCTAAAAATTTTCTAAAATTTTTATTTGAAGAGTATACAATTGCCATTATTACAATTGCTAATATGATAATCATAATCACTATTGCTATAATCAATTTTCTTTTATTGATTTTTCTTACCGGTTTACTCGGATCTTTAAAATCAATGACATTTTTCATAAAACTCTCCTCCTTTGTTTTACATATTTATATCAGTTTTCGTCTTTTTTTTCAAGTATTTCAAGTTTTTTTACATAACATTTTCATAACAAATATTTTACTTTTTTAGGATAATATAAGTTACCTGTATTAACCCTAGTAATCCAAAAACTGGATACAATAATTCTACAAGATAAGAAAATCCTATTTTTGATGCAAATATGGCAGATATACATATGCATATACTAATAGTTCGATACATTTTTTTGTTTTTACTACAATTCTCTAAAAATCCATACCCAGCTGCAATTGCGGAAGTATAAATTGCTGTGACAATTACAATTCCATATACCCCTTGGTATACTGGTCCAAATTTACGTATCACATGGATCAGTGGTAACTCTGCACCTTCTATTTCACCTGTTCCTTTTAGTAGCACCGCATATAATATACTTGCTAAGATGAAAAATATTATTGATATACTAATGCCTATACTCTTTTCATTTTTATTAGTATATTTTTTTAAACTGATTAACATTGGAATTAATATTATACTGTTGTAACTTGCGTATTCCAAACTCGCAATTAGCCAATTTCTTTGAAATCCTTGATATTTTGTAATTTCACATATACCGGTTATCTGCTATGCTTGAAATATCAAAAATATTGTCCTTTATTCCTATACACAAAATCATTAAAATCAAAAAAGGTATTAGTATTGTATTAATTTTAGTTACTCCCTCTATATGACTCATAAATGTTATATGGCACATACCACATACAATTATTCCAACCAAAATTTTCGGTATATTAAATTCTTGATTGAAATATGCACAGAATCCTGCAATCATAATATAGAATGAAATAAGAAGAAAAATATTAATTATTATACTTAATATTTCTCTTACTTTTTCATTAACTCCAAGCTTTTCTAAGTATTCTTTATAATTTCTAGTATATTCTCTGTTTCTAATTTGTAAAAGTACTTTGTATATTACTATTCCCGTTATTATACTAGCTACAGTTATTCCATATAGCCCTTTTATTCCGTATATATTAAAAAACAAATATATTTCTTTTCCTGATGCAAATCCAGCTCCTATTATTGTTCCAATTATTACGCAAATTGCTTTTATTGTGTTTTTCATAAAAGAACAACCCCCTCATAAATTTTATTATGAGAAGGGGTTGTTTATGATTTATTTTCTTCTTCTAACTTGCCAAATAATTATTCCTGCTATAATTATTAAGGCTGGGACTGCAAAAATAATTGTTAAAATTATTCTTTGTTGATTTTCAGTTACAGTATAAGTGCTTGTTTCTGTGTCTTTTCTAATTAGTATTGTATCTTCCCTATCTGTTAAGTATGATATTGAGTTTAATGCTAAATCTTCATTATTATAAAATTCATATGCATACAAATAATATTGATTGTTTATAGAAATTTGCATATTTGTTATAAATACATTATTTGAGTATACTATTAACTTTGAAGTAGTATCGTCATCTACCTTCTTTGTTAATAGAGCTCCAACTGTTGCCTCTCCTTCTTCATCTGATGTTGCTTTAGATGTACTTGTAATTGATAAATCAGATCTGTAAAAGGCTTTTTCTGATGTTGTAGCTAAAACTTCTTTTTCTACGCCTAGTTTTTCTAGTGTGTCATCATCTTTAAAATTAATCTTTCCTGCATTAATAAAGCAAGCATTCATATTCATATTTGTTTTGTTTGTAATACTCGATCCTTGGCGTACTGTTACAAGTATTGCTGATGGTGATCCTGATAGCATTTTACTTGTATCTTGCTCTAGAAGTATTCCTTCAGAAATGCTAATTCCATATTCATCTAATACTTTTTGGAAGTTAGGCATTTTTATTTTAGTTACATTTGCATCTGAGAATAATATTATTTTTCCGCCTTTTTTTATATATTTTATAATGGCATCTTTTTCTATTGTTTTTATATCCTCATTTAATGTTGTTATTACAAGTGTACTACAATCATCTGGTATTTTTCCTGTTGTTAGTAAATCTAAATCTTCCACTTCATTTGCTTCATCTTCTAGGCTTTGCTTAAAGCTGTATAAATATGAAGTCAAGTTATCATTATGACCTGTTAAGAAATAAATTTTTGGTTTGTCTTTTACTGTTACATTTAACAAAGCATTTGTCATTGTCTCTTCTGTTAAATCTTTCTCTTGACCAGTTGTATAATCATAAGTATATAAATCACTTGTTGTAATAATTTTCTCTTTGCTACCAGATTTAACAATTATATAATAACTACTATCTGTTAAATTATATTTCTTTGCAAGTTCTGGGTATTGACTAATATCTGAAATTTCCTGAACTTTAATTTTATCATTTTCTTTACTATATCTATTTGAAAAATCTATTACTGATTGCACATTACTCATATTGACTAGTATTATATCTACATCTTGATCAATTGATTTTACTATAGATTTAGATGTGTCAGATAAACTATATACTTTATCTGCTGTTAAATCTATATCAGTTATATTTGCTTTTTCAATTAGCAAATTTATTCCTATATATGCTAATATTATAATAGCTATTAATATAACTGTATAAATTGTTTTGCTTAACCATAGCTTCATTTTGCTTGAAGATTTCTTTTCTTTTTTATTAATAACTTCAAGATTTTTCTCTTCTTTTTTCACTTTGTTATCTTGAATTTTTTTATTTTTATTTTCTTTTTTCAAGTTTGTTCCCTCCTTTTTATTTTACAGTTTTTCTTCTCTTTATCAATAATATTGTAATTATAATGCACATAACTGTAAATGATAATAATCCTACAACATCTGTGATTGATATCAAGCCGTATGGGAATTTCATAAATTTATCAATTAAATTTATGCTTGAAAATATACTACTAATGTCAGGTAAGAACCAAGGCATTACCAAGAATGCAATCGTAATAATTGCCGCAATAATTTGATTTTCTGTAATACTAGAGGCTAACATTCCAAATGATATTGCTGCCATTGCAAGTAACAAAAATCCTAACATTGTTACTAATACTGTTACAATATTAGCTTTTCCAAAGAAGCTAACAATTACAAAGTACATAATTGAAACAATTAATGTAATTAAAATAATTGTAACTGCTGCTAGAAACTTCCCTAAAACAATTGATGTAACGCTTCTTGGCGAAGTTAAAAGAAGTTGCTCTGTTCCATTTTTTCTTTCTTCTGCAAACATTCTCATTGTAAGTATTGGAACTATAAGTAATAATCCATATCTTGCTGTTGCATAATATAAATTTCCTAAATCTACTACACCGTATTGTATAGTAGTTAAAAAGAAGAATAAACTATATATTGCTAGAAACAAGCCAACTGCAACATATCCTATTGGAGATAAAAAATATGTTTTTAATTCTTTTTTATATATTGTCCACATTATTTTTCTTCCTCCTTTTCTGTATCAATTAATTTGATGAAAGCATCTTCTAAGCTAGTTTCTGTTTTCTTTAATTCAAATATTGTAATTTCTTCTTTTGGTAATACTTCAAACAATTTCTGTCTTAAATCAATATCTGTCTTAGAAGTAATAACAAATTGCTTTGTCCCATCTTCATTATCTTTTATCATTTCAATTTTTTCTATCTCTGGAATTTTAGATTTTAGTTTTTTCATGTTTTCCTTTGGGTCTTCAACTGTTACTGAAATTCCATTTTTCTCTTTTGTTTTTTGTTCTAAGTTTTCTGGTGTATCTATTGCAACTATTTTTCCTTTATTAATTATAACTACTTTTTCACATATTTGACTTACTTCTGATAATATATGTGTACTTAAAATAACCGTATGTTTTTTCCCTAATTCTTTTATTAATCCTCTAATCTCTGTAATTTGTTTTGGATCTAATCCTACCGTTGGTTCGTCTAGGATAATAACATCTGGGTTTCCAACTAAAGCACCTGCTAAACTAACTCTTTGTTTATATCCTCTTGATAGATTTCTAATTAATCTATTTTTCACATTTTCTAATCCAGCTTCTTTGATTACTTTGTCTACCTCTGCTTTTCTTTCTGGCCTTTTTACAAATTTTAATTCTGCCATATATTTAATAAACTCTTTTACAGTAAGTTCATGGTATAAAGGTACATTCTCTGGCATATATCCGATTTGTTTTTTTGCCTTTTTTGCTTTTTTAGAAATATCATTACCATTTATCATAATAGTTCCATCAGTTGGTTCTATAAAACCTGTTATCATATTCATTGTTGTACTCTTACCTGCACCGTTTGGTCCTAAGAATCCCACTACTTCTCCATCTTTTACTTCGAAACTAATATTGTCAACAGCTATCTTATTTCCATACTTTTTCGTAACATTTTTAACCTCTATCAATGTTATTCCTCCAATCTATTATTTCCGTATGATTAATTTTACTTTTCCATATTATCATTTAATTTTTTCAGTTTCAACAACTTTTCATAAAGTTCACGTAGAATTCACATTTTTACATTTTGGTATATTTTTATATTATCTTTAATAAAGTAGAATTAAAATATTTAACTTAAATAATTAATATAAAATATAAATTAGTAAAGGTGAAGTGTATGGAGTATATTTATCCGTTTTTAATCTCATTTATAATGGTTTTTATTGCAGAATTAGGAGATAAAACACAGTTAATTGTACTGTCTTTTTCAAACTCTTTAAAAGCAAAAACAATTTTACTAGGTGTCGCATTAGGTTCTTTTTTTAGTCACGGTATTGCAATTTTATTTGGTAGCAGTATAGGTCTTCTCGAAGATCCATTTTGGCATAATATTATAGAAACATTTACCTATTCTTCTTTTATTCTTATGGGTATATTATCATTTATACCAAAGACGGAAAACCTAAATAATGCTTCAGATAATAAAGAAGGTATTATTCAAAAGATATCTCATTTAAAATTAAATTATTGTATTATTATTGCTTTAACAATTATGGTTGGAGAATTAGGAGATAAAACATTTTTAGCATCACTAGGATTTGGTATTCAATATCCAAATGCAAAAGTAATGCTAGTACTGGGTGCAATTTTAGCCATGGTTGCATGTGACTCTATTGCAATTATATTCGGAAAATTTTTGAACAAATATATATCAGAAACAATGATGCAAAAAATTTCTGGCATATTGTTTCTGATATTTGGATTAGTTGGATTTTTATTTTAAATCCAGTTTTATTTATTTGGAATTAAAGTTTTTATCCATATTTCGTTTCCATTTTTATCTTTGACACGTAAGTTTGGAAACGTATTGGACATTCTTTCATTTGTAAAATAATCATTTTCTATCTTTTGTTTTAATTTAAATATTACGTTATTTGTTTCTTCATTAGTAACTTTATTATACACTACTCTATTTTGATAAGTTTGTATTCCCCACACAGTAAAAACACAATTAATTACTAAAAATATTAAAATTACAATTTCAAATATATTTCTAATTCTTACTGGGATTTTATCTATCAATTTATCTATTAAAGGTCTAACAAATTTCATAACTAGTACTGAGAGTAATCCCCAATAAATTGAATATTGTAAGCAAATTCTTCCATTAAGATTTAGCTTTGCATAACTATAGTCCCAGAATCTCATACCATATATAGCTTCTAGGCCATAGCTTAGCACATATTCTGCTATAGATCCAACTATAAATCCATATATAAATAACTGTAGTATATTTTTATCTTTATATTTATTTAAAGTTACAATTAATATTGCAGCACTCACTCCATAAACTGGGCAAAATGGTCCCCATATTAATCCTTTTCTACTTTCTAATACCCCTGTTGTAACATAACAAAATATAGTTTCAATAAAAAGTCCTGCCAAACTAAATATAAGAAAATACCAAAAGACATAATTAATTGAAATTTTTTCTTGTTTTTTCATATTTTCCCTCCAATTTTTTTAATTATACAATATTTTTTTTATTTTTTCTATATCTTTTCTTGACATTCATATAAAATCATGTTATTATAATTATTGCAATTATATGGGTCAGTAGCTCAGTTGGATAGAGCACAAGCCTTCTAAGCCTGGGGTCGGGGGTTCGAATCCCTCCTGGCTCACCATAATCGAAAAAACACACAAGCATTGAAATATCAATAGTTTGTGTGTTTTTTTATACTGTACAAATTATATTTTGAATTATATGTAGTAGCTATTTAATTTTTTCATAATTTTTTAATATTTTCTTAACGTCAACAGAAATATATTCCTGACCACCATTCCATTTTCCAAAAATGCTTTTACTAATTAAAATTTCTCCAACATTTGTTGTGTATTTTGTAATTGATAAATTAGCATTGCTATCGTTTCCAATATATTCTATTTTATTATCATAGGCAACTTTATTTCTTGTCATACCTCCAAAGCCATTTTGTCCAGATGCATCCATAATAACTATTTTCCCATCTTTTTGTGCTGTATCATATAATCTAATTTCAAATATTTCCATTGAATTTGGATTCTTCAAACTATCATGATATTTTTTAACTACTTTTGCAGCTAAGATTTCTTCCTCAGATAATTTGTTTGATTTAATAATGAAAAAAATTGATACTGCGATAATTATAAAAATAATAATAACTATTCCAATTACTATTGGCAACTTATTAAACTTTTTTTCATGTTTATTCTTCACTTTTCTTTTCTTCCTTTCTTTCTATATAATTTCTTAAACATTCTGTATTTTCTTTTATATTATCAAGTATCTCTATTAATTCAGTTAATAACCATATTATTATACCGGTAATTGCTGCTATTGCTATCATTATATACATTTTTGAAATAAGTGCATAAATTCCAATTAATATTGGAATTGCTATCAAAATAGCAAATACCGTATCTCTTTTTGTATTTCTCTCATAATAATCTTTTTTATATCTTTTCATTACATTTATTCCTTCTTTCATTTTATTATATTTTATTTAACAATTCTTTCTTCTTGGTTTCAAATTCTTCATCTGTAATAAATTTCTTTTCTTTTAAAGTAGCCAACTTTTCTATCTGCTCTAGGGGGTTATTTTCACCTGTTGAACTATTTTGTTTATTATCTTTATTTGCAATACTAAATATTAATGAATATATTTTATTAGCAGTATCAACAATAGTATTATACTCTTGGCTTCCAACTGCTATCTTATTATAATTTAATTTAATAACATATAATGGTTTATTTATATCATTTGTAATAACTCTAATTTTTAAACTGTACAATAACTCTTCACTGTCTCGTGTACTTGCTCCAACAACTGCTCCTATTCCTCCAGCTAAGACGCCTCCTATAACTGCTCTTCCTATCCCTCCTTTCATAATAGTTGCATTATTCTTTAATATTTCAACATTTATAATTTGATTAAATGATATATATTCTATAAAAGCATTACTATAATGACATAATGCAATTTTCTTATTCTCATGATCAACCATTAGCGCCGCTCCCATACTATTTTCATTATATGGTATTGATAATGAACTACTAAATCCATATTTTTCTAACTTTTCTCTTACTATTTCTTTATTATTTTTAAATGTTTCTATATTTTTTACATTTTCTTTTTCTTTAAATATAATTGATATTGCCAGTATAATAAGAATTATTAGTATAACTATAAACATTTCCATATAAACCTTCTCCTTAAAAAAATGCTTTAACTGCAAAAATTACGCCTAATATAAAAAGGATCCCTACAACCATTTCTATTATATTTTTACTCCCGAATTTTGTTTTTTTAAACTCTTTTCCATTATCTTTTTCCTCTTTTATTCTCTTTTCCATGTACTTCCACATTTCCTTTCTATCTTCTTGTGAAGCTCTTGGAGTTGCTTGTACAATTTTTTTATATGACTCACTTTCCATGTCTAATCCACTTTGAATGTAGTCATCAACTAATATTTTTAATTCATCTAAATCATACATTAAATTACCATTAAAATAATACATTAAATCCCCCTCCTACAAATTAAATTTTACCATATCTGAATTTGTTGTGCAATACTTTTGTCTTCCTTTTTTGATGGTATTATTTTTCAACTTTTATGAGAAAATAATAATGAGGTGTTAAAATATGTTTGAAATTTCAAAGTATAAAGATAGTAATGTAAAATTATCAATAAGGCTTCCAGAAAGTATTGATAACACTTTACGCGTTATAGCAAAATCAGAGGAAATGAGTTATAATAACGTCTTAGTTAGTTGTATAAAGTATGCTCTTGATAATATGGATTTATCTAAATATAAGATAGAAAAAAAGTAATGCAATAGCACTATATAATCAATATGTAATAAATATGTTATAAAAATGTAACCATAATATTATTACCTATTGATAGTTTTAAAAGTGCCATATAAATATATTGAACATGTATCATAGATGTACTTAAATGATGAATCTGCTCTATCTCACCAAAATTGCATAAAAAAACTGCTATTTTAAATAGCAGTTTTTTGTTTTTTATTTATTTTTCCCAGAATGCTTTATATCCTCTATAAGCTTCATATAAATCAAATTTACTTGTTACCTCATATGGAGAATGCATTGATAATACAGGAACTCCGCAATCTATAACATCAATTCCTTTATTTGCTAGAATGTATGCTATAGTGCCTCCGCCTCCTACATCAACTTTTCCTAATTCTGCGATTTGGTATCTTATATCGTTTGTTTCAAATATATTTCTTATTTCTGCAACAAATTCAGCATTTGCATCCGAAGCTCCAGATTTTCCTCTTGCTCCTGTATATTTATTTAATCCTATTCCTCTTCCTAAGTATGATGCATTATTTTTCTCAGATACATGTGCATAAATTGGATCTACTCCTGCGTCAACATCTGCAGATAACATTTTTGAATTACAGAAAACTTTGTCTAATAAATTTGGTTTATTTACTCCTAATTTATTTAAAATTTCTGACATAAATGTATCAAATACATGTGATTCCATTCCTGTGTTTCCCATGCTTCCTATTTCTTCTTTATCAGATATAATACATACTGCTGTTCTTCTTGGTGTTTCTTTCATATCTACTAATGCTGTTAACTCAGCATAAACACATATTTTGTCATCTTGACCATATCCAGCCACCATACTATTGTCTAGTCCCATACTTCTGCATTTCATTGCTGGTACTAATTCTATTTCTGAACTTAAGAAATCCACTTCTGTAATTCCGTATTTTTCATTTAATATATTTAATATATTTAATTTAACTTTTTCAGACACATCTGCATCATATGGTATACTTCCTATTAATAGGTTTAGATCTTCACCAGATACTCCATCTTTTAGTTTCTTTTCCATTTGCTCTTGTGCCAAATGTGGTAGCAAATCTGTTATAGTAAATATAGGATCGTCTTCACTTTCTCCAATATTTATATTAATTTTCTCTCCACTTGATTTTACAATAACTCCATGAATTGCAAGTGGTATTGTTGTCCATTGATATTTCTTTATTCCGCCATAATAGTGTGTTTTAAAATATGCAAATTCTCCATCTTCATATAATGGATTTGGTTTTAAATCTAGTCTTGGTGAATCAGCATGAGCTCCTATAATGTTAACACCATTTTCAATTGAATCTTGTCCAATTACAGCTAAATACATACTTTTGTCTCTATTAATATAATAAACTTTATCTCCTGGTTTTAAAGTTTCAAATTCATTAATATCCTTGAATCTATTGCTATCTGCAATCTTTTTACTGTTTACTACAATTTCTCTTTCTGTTTTTGATTTATTCATGTAGTCAATATATCCTTTTGCATATTCAAATATTGTTGTTTTCTCTTCTTGATTTTTACTTTTCCAACCATTTTCTTTTATATTAAATAGTTTCTCCTTTAGTATCTCTCCTCTTGATTTTTCTTCCATCTATTAACCTCCTTCAAATATTAAATAGTTTATTAAATAATTAAGCTAATATTACTCTGTTGTCATTATATCTATTTCAATATTCTTTTTCAATATAAATTACAAAATTTACTATTATTATATCCACAATAGTAATATTTATCAGTACAAATTTATATATTATTAGTAAATTTATATTTACAAAAATTTATTTTTGTAGTTTAATATATATTGTATATATTTTAATAGAAGGGATGGTTATTATGGAAGAAAACAATCAAAATAACGAAAAAATTAGCACAGACGCAATAAAAAAAGAAGCTGTAGATACTGCTAATCAAGTAAAAGAAACTCTAAAAAATACTGATTTAAAGAAAGATGCAAATGAAGCAAAAGGTTTTGTTTCTAACTTCTTTAAAAACCCAATTAATGAAATTGAAAATGTAGTAAATTCATCTAAGAATCAATTTCTAAAAATAGCTATTATTGTATTAGTAGTTTGGTTAGTTGCTGTTTTAGTTGACCAAATTATCACTACAGTTAGTTATTATACAAGTTATAGTTCATCTTTAACTATTGGAACATTCTTTAACCGTGCATTTTCTAATGTTTTATCTTTAGTAAAAGCAGTAATAGCTCCTGTACTTTCAGTCGTAGTGATCTCTGCAATTTCATATTTTATGTCTAAAGATAAAAAACATTCATTTATTCAAACTGCAACATCAGTTGTAATGGCTAAAATACCAGTTGTTATAGCAGCTGTAGTATCTTTATTAGATGTAATTGGAAACCAAGTTTACAAAATTACAAGTCCATTTTCAGGATTCTGTAGCATAATCTCAGTAGTATTACTTTACTTTACATTAAAATCACTTAATGGTGAAAAAGAAGATAATACTTTCATGAAGAAATTTGCTATTATCATGGGAATTTTCTATGTAGCTAAATTCATTATTAATTTCTTTGGAATTTATATTTAATGATATAGTATATAATGATTACAAAGCACTTAAAATTAGTTATTCTAATATTTAAGTGCTTTTTTTATTTATAGGATAGCTCCTAATACCAAAATACCTATATTATCCATATATATTTTATCAAATTGAGATATTGGAAGTGGATTTTCTCCCCACCCTGCTTCTATCGTATATCCTGGCCTATTAAATTCTTGTATAAACCAATCCTTAAACCCTGCGTAGGCAGATTCTGGAGGAGTTATATCTAAAGAATACCCACTTGCATCTGCAAATCTCTCCCCTATATATTCTGACTCTGGTGGCAAATAATTTGAATATTTCCAGTATATTACTTCACCTTGTGTATGATAAGCAAGTATCAATCTAAATAAATGATTTAATGTGAAATTGTAAAGTGCCACTGCTTCCGGCTCTGTTAGTGGGCCATCCCCCACAAAGTCTCTTGGCCCAGGTTTATTATATCCTTGTGCATATTTTATTTCCTTTGCCCTATACCAGCCTGCAGGAAATTGCAAATTTAAATCCACACCTGTGGACTTTAAAAACTTCCAACCACTAAGAGCAAAAGGTACATTACTTATAAAATCAACATTTTAAAGCATTTATATGTACCGTATTTGCTCGTGTGCGAAAATTTCTTTGAAATTTTCTGCACAATGTTTTAATGAAAAATCGAAGATTTTTTATTTAAGTTAATAAAATGCAGTAATCCTCTATGATACAGAGTATTTCGATTGGAAAGGAATATTCTGTTTTTTTATTTGGTTTTTTTACTGTAAATAATGTATACCAGTATCAATTAAAAAATGGACAGGCTATCCATCAAAAAGTGGAAGATAATAATATAAGATTTAATAATAAAATGAATAATAAAAGGCATAGAAATTTTATATCAAATTATGAAGATCAGAGAGAATATACTAAAGAATTTTTAGAGAATTTGTATGCAAATTAGGATAAGAAGTTTTAAAAAGTTGGTGAAAAACTCTCTTTTTTATTAATAAAACTAAAATGAAAAATATCCCCCAACGGGCTAAAAAGGGTTTTAGGGATTTTGCCCTAAACAGCAAAAATGGTGTCAAAACACCAAGCTGGCGAATTTTGGGCATTAAAAAATGCTCTCAAAATTCGTAAATAATTTTAATAAAAAAATTGCATCATTTTTATTTAGAAAAATTTACAAATATGTGAAATAAAAACACGAAATGTGATATAATCAGTTCAAATAAATGAGTATTAAAATTAATAGTGAAAATAAATATTTAATACTACGATAAAGGACAATTAAATAGATTAATTGTTTACACTAAAGTGAGATTATATAAAAGTCTTGCAAGGAAGTCTTAAAGTAGATTCTTTTGTAATATGGCATATAATAAGGCAAAAAACTAATTGAATTGTTAAAAGATAATAAAGATAAATTAAAAGTATTTATTAATAAATATTTAAATGAAATGTTAAAGGAGTAGTGATATATATGAATTATTTTAAAAAATTAGTAGGAGATAGAATATATTTATCTCCAAAAGGAGTATCAGATGAAGAAATTGAAAAATTTACAGAATGGATGAATAATTTTCAAGTAACAGATTATACAGGAAGAAGTGGACAAATTACAACATTAGTTGGAGAGAAGGATTGGCTTGAAAATTCAGCAAAAAATAATGAAAATAGAAATTTTAATATTATTGATTTGAATAATGATAAATTAGTTGGAACAATTGGATTGGAACATTTTAATTGGATTCAAAGAAGTGCTGTACTTGGAATATTTATAGGAGATGAAGATTATAGAAGTAATGGATATGGAACAGAAGCAATAAAACTTTTGCTAGAATATGGATTTAAATATTTAAATTTACATAGCATAAGATTAGATCTTCTTGCTATAAATGAAAGAGCACATAAGTGTTATTTAAAATGTGGCTTTAAAGATACTGGAAAAAGTAGAGAAGAAATTTTTTTAAACGGAAAATATTATGATATGTTACATATGGACATACTTGAATATGAATTTGAGGGGGATTATATTAGAAATAAAAATGTAAAATAATATAAAATGTTGCGAAATTAGATATAGTTTAGAAAGTTATATTGATAAAGTAAATGTGATAGGTTCGTACGAAAATGAAAAATTCTATAAAATCGGATTTGCAGATGCAATGAATTTAGTATTTGAGTGCATTAAAAGAGAAATATAATAAAAAAGATACATCTCATTAATTTAATTAAAAAGAGATGTATTTTTTACTTAAATTTAATAAATTATAATCAAAAGACTAATAATATATAAATAATAAAAAATATTTTATTAAAACAATTGATTTAAAGATAAAGTTATGATAAAATATTGATAATAATTATAAAGGAGAGTGTAAATTATGATTAATATTAGACCAGTATCAGATTTAAGAAATAAATATCCTGAAATAGAGGATTTAGTTTTAAAAGAGGATGAAGCAGTATACTTAACAAAGAATGGATATGGCTCAATGGTAGTAATGAGTTTAGAAAAATATGCAGAAATGATAGATGAAATACAAATCAATAAGGCTCTAAAAGAAAGGTTTGGCAATATTAATATAGATAAAATGTTACTAGAAACAGAAAAAGAGCTAGATAATCCAAATACTAAATATTTGACTCATGAAGAAGTTTTTTCAAAAGCAAGGAGGATAATTGATGGCGAAAAATAAATATACAATAAAATATCTTCCTTCTTTTAGTGAAGAATTAGATGAAATTATATATTACATTACATTTATATTAAAGAATAAAAAAGCTGCAGAAAGATTGTTACAGAACGTACATAATGCTATTGAACAAAGAAGTGAAAGCCCAGATAGTTATGAAATCTATAAAAGTAAAGTAAATATGAAATATGATTGGTATAGAATTTATATTGGTAATTTTACTATTTTTTATACGGTGAGAAATACAACAATGGAAATTACTCATATAATTTATAGTGCAAGAAATTTCGATAATTTAATATAAATAAATTTTAGTATTGATAAGCATATGGAAGTGACCATATGTTTATTTTTTTATGAAAATTAAAAAAAATATTTATTTTGCGCGTCATGTTTTTAGCTTTTAATTGCTGTTAAGGTTAGAAATAAAAAATTTTTTTCATTTTGCCCATAACGTTTTTAATTTTCAATCGCTGTTAATAGTAGAGGGATAAAAATAGTGACAATTTAAATCTTTCTCGCCTATAGTTCTTAGTAATAAAAGTGAACATTGACAAATACACTTGCTTTAAGTGTCATATAAAGCCATTTTCTTAAATATTCTGTATTAAGTAGAAAGGATTTGAATAAATATGAATGAGGATAATATTAACACGAAGGATAAAAAGTTAGAGTTCAATACATATTGTATTTTTACAGAAGAAAAGCAAAATATAAGAGAAACAATAGGATTAGCTTTTAAGGATTATTTAGAAAGTATAAAAATAAAGGGTAAGTAATTATTACAAACATTTGTAAAAATTTAAAGAGCACGTTATAGTATAAACATAGATGATTACGGATAGGAGGTTAAATGCTGGATTTAGAAAGTCAAAATTTTAAAGTACGGAATGTATATAAGACTATCTAGAGAAGATGGCGACAAGCAAGAAAGTGAAAGTATCGGTAATCAAAGAAAAATTTTACAAAGATATGTAAAGGAGAATAATTTATGCTTAGTTAAAGAATATGTTGATGATGGGATTTCTGGAACTACATTTGATAGACCTTCATTTAATGAGTTATTGCAAGATATAGAAAATCAAAACATTAATATGGTTATAACAAAAGATCTATCAAGACTTGGAAGGGACTATATTAAAACAGGTTTTTATTTAGAGGATTATTTTCCTAAAAATAATATAAGATATGTTGCAATAACAGATGGCATAGATACATATATAGATAGCACAAATAATGATATAACGCCTTTTAAAGCAATTATGAATGATATGTATGCTAAAGACATCTCAAAGAAAATCAGAAGCGTATACAAAGAAAAACAAAAAAGTGGAGAATATATGTGCAGTATTCCAGCTTATGGTTACAAAAGGCATCCTACAATTAAAAATAAATTAATTATAGATGAGCAAGTAAGAGATATTGTAGAAAAGATTTTTGATATGTATGCAAATGGTCATGGAAGTGTAGAAATAGTAAAATTATTAAACTCAAATAAATACCTATCTCCCACAGGTTATAGAAAAACAGGAATTGTACAAGGGGAAAACAAAACTGGGTATGACTGGAATGAAGTAACACTATGCAATATGCTAAAAAATGAGGTGTATATCGGAAATACAGTACAAAATAAAAAGTCGGTTATATCATACAAAGTCAAGAAAATAAGAACAGTTGAAAAGGAAAATCAAATAAGAGTTGATAATACACATGAAGCTATCATTGCTAAAGACATATTTGAAAAAGTTGGGTGTATTATTGAAAAAAGAGGAACAAATACTAAACTAAAATATGATTATTTATTACGAGGACTACTTTACTGTTATCATTGTAAAAGAAAATTGCAAATTGTTTTAAAAAAGAACTCTAAAAGAAATACAAAATCACATCCATATATAACCTGTAGTGATGCAAAAGAACGTGGGTGCTATCCACTAAACATGAATTATGAGAAGTTTGAAAAACATATTATTTATATTGTAAAAAAAATATGTCAAATATATGCTGACAAAGAAATTTTTTATTCAATTTATGAGAAATATCAAAATAAAACATTAGATATTCGAGAAGGATATAAGAAAAAAATAGAGCAAATTGATAGAGCTATATTGGATATAAATAATAATTTAGACAAGATGTATATGGATAAGTTAAGAGGTGTTTTACAAGAGGAAGATTATGTTAGAGTATCTCAAAAATTTAATTTTGAAAGAACAAAACTATGCAATCAAAAGAAAGAGTTAGAACAAAAATTAATTGGAACAGAAGAAAAAATTAATACTAAAAATAAAACAAAAGAAGAAAAAGAGTTAGATGAATTAATAGAGAATTTTTTAAAATTTAATAATCCGGATAAAATACTTTTATACAGATTAATCAATAAAATAGAGATTGATAAAGATAAAAATGTGTACATATATTTTAACTTTTCAAAACTAAATTCTATTAATGAAAATCTAGATGAATTTATAAAAATCGAAAAATTAATAAATGAAAATCAAAAATGCAAAGTCGTGTAATTTTAGTAGTTACAAGACTTTGCAAATTAGTTGGAAGTTTTTTAAATCCACACCATTGAAGTTTGCTTTCCACCCATCTGGAAATGGAATTGCAGGAAAATTACTTGCAATATCTTTAAAATTATTATAAATACTAGAATTTCGTGTCACAGCACCTGTAACTAGGTCCACTCCATCTGGGTTTACCATTGGTACCAAATATATTGATGTTTGATTAAATATTTCTCTAACATTTTCATTAAATAATCTTGCATTATTTTCATATGCATTACAGAAATCTTCTATAAACTTCATTAATACCACTGTTGTTATCCATTCATTCGCATGAAATGATGCACTATATAGTACCTCTTTTTCCCCATTTCCCATTTTTATATATGGGATAGGCTTTCCTAAAACAGTATATCCTATATTTCCTAATTGCAAAAACGGATATCTAATTTTTAATCTTTGTAAATCTCGCATCATAATCTCATATGTATAAGAAATAGTTGTGTTAACTATTTGTTCTCTGCTTTCTTTTTCCATAATAAATCACCTATACTTATAATATGTGCCTTTGTTTTTTTGGTGATACTTTGAGTAAATTACAATAATTCTTTACTTTTTATAATTTACTGTGATACAATTTTATTTAATTAACAAAAGTAAAGGAGTTTAACCTATGCCAAAGAAAAGGACATCTAAAAGAAAAACGCAAAATTTAGTAATTAGTATTATTTTATTTATATCAATTGTATTAATTGGATATTTAAATCCAAATCTTTATAATTTTATATGTGAATTCTTAAATATAAATCAAACCTCCACAGTACCTACTGTTACATCTTTTAATTTAGAAAATATACCAGAGTATTCAAGTGATCCTTATGTTGTTATTAATAACAATATACCCTATTTTACGGAAGAAGATTATACGACTGAAGCTTTTGAAAAATATTCTGAACTAGATAGCCTTAAAAGATGTGGTACTGCCTATGCCAATGTTTGTAAGGAGATAATGCCACAAGAAGGAGATGTCAGAGGTGACATTTCATCTGTTAAACCTACTGGATGGAAACAAAAGAGTTATAATGGTCAATTTTTATATAATAGATGCCATTTAATAGGATACCAATTGTCAGCAGAAGACGCTAACAAGCGAAATTTGATTACTGGGACAAGGGATTTTAATGTAAATGGTATGTTACCTTTTGAAAATGAAGTAGCAAATTATATAAAAAGCAATAAAAATAATGTACATGTATTATATAGAGTAACACCTATTTTTAAAGGAAACAATCTTCTTGCAAGCGGAGTAGAAATGGAAGCCTACTCTGTAGAAGATACAGGTAAAGGTGTTTGCTTTAATGTATATGTGTATAATGTGCAAAAAGGAATTAACATTGATTATAGTACTGGAGATAATTGGAGTTAAAATTATATTAAAATATGGAGCGTGATAATAATTGAGTTTAGATTTATTTAATAATTTATCAAATGTCGATAAAAAGCATAACTTTATTCAAAATTTTATAGAGGAAATGTCTAACTATTTAGAGAAAAATAATTCTGAAACTACTGATAAGGAAAATGATTTGAGAAAAGAAGATTGTTTGTACCAAGTAGTTGAAATTGGTCCAGATTATGCATATTTACAAAATGTAAATACCAATAAAGTAAGCAAGGAAACTAACATTTCTAAAGAATTACTAGATAAAATAGGTAATGATAGTGTTTTAAGATATAAAAATGGAGAATATATTTATGAAGAAGGATTAACCCGGAAAATTTTTTGATAGTTTGCTAGATATTGAAGATCTTGAAGAAATACAAAATAAATTTATAAACAATAGTAATATCTTAGAAATTGATTCAAATACTTTATACACAATTGAATCAAAAGAAAATAATAATTATATTTTATCTTATGGAGATAATAATAAGATAGTTGTTCCAAATGCGCTTATCCCTTTTTGGAGTAAAATCGGTCAAACTTTATACTATAAAGATGGTAAATTTAATAGAGATTTAAAGTAACCTTTAAATCTCCATTAGTTTTTCCCATTCTTCCATGTAATTCTCTATTTCTCTATTAATATTTTCTATTTCATTTTGTATCTCGGTTAACTTTTCGTAGTTGGTGTATACTTCTTCATTTTGCAATTGTTCCTTGTTTTTTGCATTTTTATTTTCTAATGTCTCTATTTCTCTTTCTAATTTTTTTATTCTTGCTTCTCTCTTAGCATTCTCCTTTTGTTTAATATATAGATTTTCTCCCTTTTTTTCCTTAATATTTTGATTTTTTTTTCTGACAGGTATATCTTCCTCTTCTACTTCATTTTCTTCGTAATCTTCATATTTGCCATCAAAAAATTTCATACCATTCTTAGAAAAAATCATAAGAGAATCTGCAATCTTATTAATAAAAAATCTATCATGTGATACAAATAAAACTGTACCTTTGTACTCTTTTAGTAAAAGTTCCAAGCTTTCCTTTCCAACAATATCCATATGATTTGTTGGTTCATCTAAAATTAATAGATTAGGTCCTTTTTTTAAAATTTTAGCAAGTTGCAACCTCACTTTTTCTCCACCAGAAAGCATACTTATCTTTTTGAAAACATCTTCTCCATAAAACAAGAATGATGCTAACGAATTTCTTATTTCTGTTGTTGTAAGTTTCGGAAATTCATCTAAAAAATCATCAAATACAGTTTTTTCTTCATTTTTAAAATTCATTTGTTGATCAAAATATCCCATTTTTACATTATATCCAAACGAAAAATTTCCACTAATCTTTTCTATTTTACCACTAAGTGTCTTTAGCAATGTAGATTTTCCTATTCCATTTTCTCCTATTATTCCTAGTTTTTGCCCCTTATATAAAGAAAACGATAGCTTTTGTATAGTTTTTCCCTCATATCCTATTTCCAGGTTTTTTACATCTAAAACATCATTTCCACTTTCTTTTTCTATTTTAAAATTTGTCTTAAATGATGTTAAATCATATTTACTTGGCTCTTTTACCATAACCATATGTTCTATTTGTTTTAGTTTTGACATTGCCATTTTAGCCTTTGTTGGCTTAAACTTAAATTTATCAGCAATTTGCTTTAACCTTCTTATTTCTGCTTGTTGATATTCATAATCTTTTAGTTGTTTTTCATAATTTGCCTTTTTTAATCTTTCAAAATCCGTGTAATTGCCAGCATATTTTGTTAGTGTTGCATATTCTATTTCATATACTTTGTTTACTATCTTATCTAAGAACATTCTATCATGTGATACTATAACAACTGCCTTTGGATAGTTTTTTAAGTATCCTTCTAACCATTTTATAGTTGTTACATCCAAATGGTTTGTAGGTTCATCCAATAACAAAATTTCTGGCTTACTTAATAATAATTTTATAAAAGCTATCTTAGTTCTTTGACCTCCAGAGAATTCCGAAATCTTCTTTTGTTTATCTTCTTTTGTAAATCCAAATTTATTTATCATTGTTTCATATTCTTTTTTATATGTATATCCATCTAAAAATTCATATCTATCCATTGCTTGTATATATTCTTTTGATAATTGTTCAGATTTATCTGTTTGCATTTTGTTTAATAATATTTGTATTTTATTTTCCAAATCTAATATTGGTTTATATACCTTTAATATTTCGTCAATCATAGAAATAGAATCATCTTCAAACTCTATTTGTTTTAGATATCCAATAACTGGACTACCTTCCTTTTTTATAGTAAATTTTTCCTCGCCTATTCCTTCTGTTAACATTTCATTATTAATAATAGATCTTAATAATGTTGATTTTCCAGCTCCATTTCTTCCCACAACTGCAATTTTATCTTTATTATTTATTTCAAAATTAATTTCTTCTATTATAGTTTCTGCCCCAAATTCAATTGCTCCATTTATAATTGTGATGTTCACTTTCTATTACCCCACATTATGATTTTTTATTTTAAAATTTTTTATTGATTCTTACACAAGTTTATAATTATTTTTACATTTGCATTTTCTATTAACTAACACCTTCAACTATAAATTCCTTTTTATCATATTTAGGAATAATGTAATCTGGAATTCCATAATCGATTATTTTTCCTTTTTCAATAACTATAATATTATCCATATTTTTTAGTGTTGATAAACGATGTGCTATACATATAATTGTTTGATCATTAAAATATTTGTGTATATTTTGTTGAATTTTAAATTCTGTATTATTATCTAAACTGCTGGTAGCTTCATCAAATATTACAATTTTAGAATCTCTTAAAAATATTCTTGCTAAAGCAATCCTTTGTCTTTGACCTCCTGAAAGTTTAATTCCTCTTTCTCCAACAATTGTATCATATTTGTCTTCAAGACCTTCTATAAAGTTATGCAACTCAGCTTTTCTTGCTGCATTATATATCTCTTCTCTTGTCGCATTAGGCTTTGCTATTTTTATATTGTCATAAATCGTTGAATGAAGTAGTATAGTCTCTTGTGGTACATATGTTAAATTATTATATAACGAATTTGTATTATATTCATATATATCTTTATCATCTATTAAAATGCTACCACTTTCCGGTTTGTAAAATTTAAAAATTAAATTCACTAATGTTGTCTTTCCACTTCCGGCTTACACCAATGACTCCTATTTTTTGCTTATCTTCAACTTTTAAATTGAAATTTTTAAAAATATAATCTTTATTATATCTAAAAGATACATCTTTAAATTCTAATCTTCCCGTAGTTATTTGTATATCACTCTTATTATCTTCTCTTGCATTATCCTTTGTGTATAGTAATTCATAACTATTATGCAATTTTACCATAATTTCACCTATATGTATATATGACCATGTAAATGAAGTGGTTTGATTTTTTAATGAAATCATTGCATTTAGAAAAAATATAAAATTTCCAAGAGTCATAGCATTATTTTCAAATAATTTAATTGAATAAATTATTAAAGCAATTAATGTAACAATATATACTACATTAGCAATCGCTCCAAATATAAATTCCTTAGTAGAGGCTTTATTTTTATATAAATTTGATTCTTGTTTTTTGGATTTTAAATTTTTAGAAAAATTTTCTACAGCATTATATAATCTTAATGATGTAAAATTTAATACAGCATCATTTAAAACTCCATTGTATTCTCGATTATATACTTCTGCCTTTTTTATAGCAGGTAAATATTTCTTTGAAAAATATATTAATCTTGATATTATTATTCCAGCAAAAAGTATTGTCGCAACTATAAAAATATTTATATTTATTGTGTATAAGACTATTAAACTACTGATCATTGAAGTTAATAATGAAATAAATTTAGTTGTTATTTGAGTATTTAAATTAGTAACTTCATCATTTATTTCATTAATAGCTGTAGAAATTTTTCCAGTATAGTTGTCTGTAAAAAACGAATATGTTTTTCTATTTAGATTATTAAATAGTTTTTCTGAAATATAAGGCGTTTGTTTTTTTACAATATGTATAGTTCTTGTTATATTTGAAATATAATAAAATATCAACTCTAGAATAATAACTACTATCAAACTAAATGCCACTTGGTATAAATCATCTATTCTAAAATTTTTTGCACTTGGCAAATCAATTATTCCTTTTATTATATATTGTTTTACTAGTTCTAATATTTGAGATATAACCATACATAATATCATTAAAACTGTAAGACTTTTTACTGGTTTATATAAAGATATTACAAATTTTTTGAAATCTTCTCTTTTCTCTTTCATTATTATTTTTTCCTTCCATTTTTTCTCGGTACTTAGTATAACATACTTATTACTTTTTTTCAAAAAAGAAAAAGAGTTCTTAAGCTAAGATTAACTTAAGAACTTCATTGGTGCACCAGGAGGGATTCGAACCCCCGACCTTCCGGTTCGTAGCCGAACGCTCTATCCAGCTAAGCTACTAGTGCAAATACAGATACTATTATACTCAATTTTTTTTAAATATTCAATAGAAAATTCAAAAAAAACTTGCAAATCGCAAAAATATGTGCTATTATATATAAGCAGTTTAAATTATATTTATTAATCGAGGTGTAGCGCAGTTGGTAGCGCGCGTGGTTTGGGACCATGAGGTCGCAGGT
>OGXR01000208.1_pt1 | contig 45710 bp, 34 predicted proteins | sample 1576331 | NCBI WGS metagenome assembly OGXR01 (sample SAMEA3541473, study PRJEB24748) | human gut metagenome | biome: human gut; feature: human-associated habitat; material: faeces | place: China | collected 2012 | reverse complement strand
CGGAGGTTTTGACGAATGAACGGGTATAAAGAGTCACTTCGGCAGTACTTTTCTGTACAGGCGAAAGCGCTTCGCAAGAAGCGGAAGCTGACCCAAGAGGAAATGTCCGAGCAGTTACATATCACGGTTCGGGCCTATGGCGATTTAGAGCGCGGCTGCAGTTGTTGTTCTGCAATCGCTCTCTTATTCTTTTTACTGATGCTGGAGCCAGATGAGCTGGCGGCGTTTCTTGCGCAGATGAAAAAGCAGTTCCGGGAGCAGGATCAACAGGAGGTCGCATAGACCCCTTTTTGCAGTATTTCTGTATCTGAAAATATGGGGGGGATTTAGAATATGACCAGTCGCAAGCGTGTGCTATTGGCCGACGGCAGCGAGGAATTTCGCTGGTTGATGTGGAAAAATGTGGCAAATCATGATTTTTTCTCCCTCGCAACCGTCGGCAGTGGCCGCGATGTTTTATTATGTATGCAAAAACAGACTGCCGATCTGCTGCTGATGGACACGGCGCTGCCGGATGTCTGCGGTCTAACCGTGTTGGACGAGTTGCAGCGCCGGGGAACTGCCCCACAGAGGGTCATTCTTCTCTCCAGCATCGTTTCTGAGCAAGTCACCGGTCAGGCCTTTGCTCTGGGCGTCTCACATTTTATTCCAAAGCCATTTCATACCGATCTGCTGTTTGATGCCATGTACGAACTGTTTCCCGGCTGTTCCTGCGGTCATTGGCCGCATAGTCGCCGCAGGAGAGATACACGTTGCCGGTCCAGTTGTAGCTGCCGCGATACTCCGTCACATCTGCGGTGAAGGTGAAGGTGTGGGTATCGGCGTCATAAATGCTCTGGGAATACAGGGGATTCAGCAGATCGATGTTGTACTCGGTGATTTCCCGGCCGGTGGAGTCGGTATAGGTCTGGCTCACCTGGGCGTGGACCGCCACGGAGGCCAGGGAGCCGTCCTCGTCATAGACGGTGCCCTGCATATAGGTGCGGCCATCCTTCTGATAGAAGGTCACGGCGTTGTTCTCCAGCTTGGGGGCCTGGGTGTCCACCAGCACGTCGAAGGAGAGCACGTCGCCGGTCTTGTCCATTTTGTGGCCGTTGAAGGTGGGCTCCTTGCCGTCCACGAAGGACTCGAAGTCCGTCACCGGGCGGCCCAGCTCCTCATTGTCCACGGTGTCGCCGTAGTCACCCTCGCCATAGGCGGTAATGGTGTAAACGCACTGGGTGCCGTTGGGCAGGACGTCGCCGTTCAGGTCCGTTCCGTCCCAGGCATCCGTGAAGTAGTAAAGGGACATGGGCAGGACCACGCCGTAGCCGGCCTGATAGACGCTGCGGGGCACATAGGTGTTGAAGGTGCGGAAATAGAGCTCGTTGGTGTTCTTGTTCCGGACCTCGGTGACAAAGAGCTTGGCATCCCGCAGCTGATAGAGCTCAAGGTCGTCAATGGCGTCGAAATAGCCGCTGCCGTCCGGGGAGATGGCAAAGTTCTCCTGGTGGAAAACTGTCTGCTTGCTCTCGGCGGCAATGTCGGTATCAAAGATGTTCTGGCCCAGGTTCAGGAAGTTCACCACTTCCCCGGCGCTGCGGATGGTACTGCCCACCACGTTGACGCCCAGGGTACAGTCGTTGTTCATCACGTTTTCGCCGTCCTGGGGCTCGTCGAACCAGTTGGCGCGGTCCAGGATGGGGGCAGAGGTCCAGTCGCCCAGGAAGGCCAGCAGGGGCATGCCGATCTGAGGCGCGGAGCCGTCGGCGGCGGTGAGGATCACAAAGCCCTCCACATAGCTGCCGTTGGGGAACAGGTCGCGGATGGCGGCGATGTCGGAAGCGGTGAGGGAAACGGTCCGGCTGACCTGTGTGCCGCCGGCGGGCACGCTGACGCTGCCCAGATCCACCTCACGGATCAGCACATCGCTGGCAAGGACCATGGTCTTGCCGTCCTGCTCTGCGGTATCCGGCCGCAGAAGCACGGCCTTCATGCTGTAGCTCAGGGTGTCGCCGCCCAGGTTCTCCACCCGGAAGTCCAGATCATAGCTGCCGCTCCAGCCGGGATCGTCGCCCAGCTCCAGCTTGCCCACCAGCTTGCCGTCCACATCGATGTAGGCAGGGGTGGAAATGGCCGCGGCTGCGTTCACAAGGCCGGCGCCCTGGCGGCGGGGAGAGACGTATACGCCGTTCTCCTGCTGGGGCACGGCGGTGCTCACCAGCAGATGGTTGGTCAGGTCGGCGCTGGCGGCGGCGTCCTGCTGGGGATGCTGGGACTTGACATACTGCTCCACCAGCGCGGCCAGGCCCGCCATATGGGGCGTCGCCATGGAGGTGCCGCTCATATAGCTGTATTTATTTCCGGAAACCGTACTCAGGATATAGCTGCCGGGCGCCGCCAGATCCACGCTCTTCGCACCGAAATTGGAGGAAGGATCTATCTGTCCGTCGAACCTTAAATTGGCTACCGAAATCACGTTATCCAAATCAAAGCTGGCAGGATAAACAGGGAGGCTGTCTATATTATATCCCCTGCCGGAACTGTCGCCGTTTCCCGCCGCTACGATAAACAGCATGCCGGAATTCTTCATCGTCTGATATAATTCCTCACTGTATTTATTGGTTCCAAAGCTCAGATTACAGATCACGGCCCCATTGTCCTGCGCATAGCGGATTGCCTTTGCCACATTATCCGCCGTGCCGATACCGGCAGGTGTTCCCAATGCCTTGACACTCATCACTTTGACTAGTTGGGCATACCTTTTCCTCAAACTCAAGTACATCTTCCTCTGTCATTGTTCCTGCTGCATATGAACCAACAGCCTCAAACATTGAAGAAAGGCTTCTCTTCTTCCCCTTAACATGACCTGCAAGCATTGGTCCGCCTGATACGAATACAGTTGGAAGATTAAGTCTCGCTGCTGCCATTAAAAGTCCGGGAACATTCTTATCACAGTTAGGAACCATCACAAGTCCGTCAAACTGATGTGCAATTGCCATACACTCTGTTGAATCTGCAATTAAATCTCTTGTTACTAAAGAATATTTCATTCCGACATGTCCCATTGCAATACCATCGCATACTGCAATAGCAGGGAATACTACAGGCACACCGCCTGCCTCAGCAACTCCTAATTTAACTGCATTGACAATCTTATCAATATTCATATGACCTGGTACAATCTCATTATAAGAGCTTACAATACCAATCATAGGTTTCTTCATCTCTTCTGCTGTGAAGCCAAGTGCATTAAAAAGGCTTCGTGCAGGTGCCTGCTGCATACCACTTCTGGCATTATCACTTATCATAGCTTATCTCCTTAATATGTATTATTTAAATGTATTAAACTCTCTCTGCGATTAAGTCGCCCATCTTGTCAGTTCCTACAAGTGTGCATCCTTCTGACATAATATCAGTTGTTCTGTAGCCTTCCTTTAAAACAGCTGCAACTGCTGCTTCAATAGCATCTGCTTCCTTGTCAAGATCAAGTGAATATCTTAACATCATGGCTGCACTGAGAATTGTAGCAATTGGATTAGCAACATTCTTTCCTGCAATATCAGGTGCTGAACCATGGCTTGGCTCATAAAGACCTAACTTAGTCTTATTAAGGCTTGCACTTGATAACATTCCGATTGAACCTGTTATCATACTTGCCTCATCTGATAATATGTCTCCAAACATGTTCTCAGTAAGAATAACATCGAACTGTCCAGGATTCATAACAAGCTGCATAGCACAGTTATCTACAAGCATGTCTGAAACTTCAACTTCCGGATAATCCTTTGCAACCTCATGTACAATCTTTCTCCAGAGTCTTGAAGAATCAAGAACATTTGCCTTATCAACGCTTGTTACTTTCTTTCTTCTCTTCATTGCAATCTCAAATCCCTTAATTGCAATTCTTCTGATTTCTTCTTCGTTGTATGTAAGTGTATCAACGGCTGTCTCCAATCCGTCAATTTCCTTAGTATATCTATTACCAAAGTAAAGGCCGCCTGTAAGCTCTCTCATAATGACCATATCAAATCCATCACCGATTATTTCTTCCTTCAATGGACACGCTGCCTTAAGTTCATCATAAAGATATGCCGGACGTAAATTAGCAAAAAGTCCTAATTCCTTACGAATCTTTAAAAGTCCCGCTTCTGGTCTTAAATTAGGTGCAACATCATACCACTTGGAATTACCTACATTGCCTCCAACTGCTCCAAGAAGTACAGCATCAGATGCTTTAGCTGTTGCTACTGCTTCATCTGTAAGTGGAACGCCATACTCATCAATTGAGCATCCACCCATAAGAATCTTGGTATAATCGAACTTGTGACCGTATTTGTCAGCCACACTGTCAAGCACTTTCACAGCCTCTCTGACGATTTCTGGTCCTATTCCATCACCTGGAATTAAAGTTATTCTGCTTTCCATAAACCCTTACCCCTTTTTCATATGATAATTCAATTTAATATGATATAACATTTGCACAACATTTTCAATAAAAAAAGGATTCCTGACCAGACAAATGTGTCTGGTCAGGAACCCTGCTTTAATTAATTGCCTTTAATTATTCTGCTGATGTGCTGTCTGATGGCTTCTCAACCTGAGCAATTGCCTTCTTCTGCATTGAGATACGGCAATTCTTGTTGTTACCGAATTCTACGATTACATCATCTTCTGATATATCGATAAGAACACCATAGAAACCGCTTGTTGTAAGAACATAATCACCGATTTCCATAGAATCCATAAGTTCCTGCTGACGCTTCTGTTCCTTCTTCTGTGGCTTGATTGCCATGAAATACATCATTGCACCAATAATTACGACATAAAAAACTATGATAGCAATATTCATTGATACTCCTCCTTAAAATGTCTCTTTCAAACTTAACATATAATACATAATTGAGAGCAGCTTGTCTACCTCAAAATGTATTTTTAACAAAATATTTATAAACATACAGCATTACTGCTTATTATATGTCTTCATCTGGTATAATGCCTCTTCCTTGAAGCCTGCATATCTTCCTTCTTCAATTGCAGCTCTTATGTCTGTCATGAGATGGTTGTAATAGTATAAATTGTGAAGAACACAAAGACGCATTCCAAGCATTTCCTTAGCCTTAAGAAGATGTCTTACATATGCTCTTGAGTAATTCTGACAGCATGGACATCCACAGCCTTCTTCAATTGGTGCTGTATCTGTCTCATACTTTGCATTAAAAAGATTAATCTTTCCAAACTTAGTATACACATGTCCATGACGTCCGTTTCTTGAAGGGTATACACAGTCGAAGAAATCAATTCCTCTGTCCACTGCCTCTAATATGTTGGCAGGTGTTCCCACTCCCATAAGATATGTCGGCTTGTCCTTTGGAAGATATGGCACTACATTATCAAGTACATCATACATTTCCTCATGTGTTTCACCAACAGCAAGCCCGCCTACTGCATAACCATCAAGATTTAACTCTGATATTCTCTTGGCGTGGTCAATTCTTATATCATTAAATACTCCACCCTGATCAATACCAAAAAGCATCTGAGCAGGATTAACCGTATCAGGAAGTGAGTTCAGTCTTGCCATCTCTTTCTTGCAACGCTCTAACCAGCGGTATGTTCTGTCAACAGAATTCTGAATATACTTTCTATCTGCCTTTGCCGGCGCACATTCGTCAAATGCCATTGCAATTGTTGAACCAAGGTTAGACTGTATCTGCATACTTTCCTCTGGTCCCATGAATATCTTATGTCCGTCAATATGTGACTGGAAAGTAACACCTTCTTCTTTAATCTTACGGAGTCCTGCAAGTGAAAACACCTGAAATCCACCCGAATCTGTAAGAATTGGTTTATCCCAGTTCATGAACTTATGAAGTCCTCCAAGCTGCTTAATAATCTTATCTCCCGGTCTTACATGAAGATGGTAAGTGTTAGATAATTCTATCTGCGTTCCTATCTGCTGTAAATCAGTTGTCGCAACTGCACCTTTAATGGCCGCAACTGTTCCGACATTCATAAATACAGGTGTCTGCACAGTTCCATGTACTGTTGTGAACTCTGCTCTTTTTGCCCTGCCATCCGTCTTTAAAATTTTATACATATCTGCTCCTTTTATTTTCTGTAAAACTCTTTAACTCTGTCCATTCTAGCCGTCATATTGTCAAATATCAGGTCAACAAGTGTAAGTGCTGTCATAGCTTCAACCACAACAACTGCTCTTGGAACTATCATCGGGTCATGTCTTCCTTTTATTGAGACCTCGATATCCTCGCCCTGCTTATTAACAGTTTCCTGCAATGCACTAATTGAAGGTGTCGGTTTTACCGCTGCCCTGAACACAAGCTCATCACCGTCGCTTATTCCACCAAGCACTCCGCCGCTGTGATTAGTCAGCTTGCCAACCCTGCCATCCTTCATTACGAATTCATCATTATTATACTTTCCTGTAACTTTAGCCGCTTCAAAACCGTCTCCAATCTCAAAGCCTTTGACAGCCCCGATTGACATTATTGCCTTGGCAAGATTAGCATCTAGCTTTTCAAATGTAGGATTGCCAATTCCAGTCATCATGCCTGTAACCCTGCACTCAATCACACCACCTATTGAATCTCCAACTGACATCTTGCTCTCTGCAAAAGCCCTAACCTTCTCTGCAGCTTCCTTATCAGGCATGTTAAATGCGTTATTATCTCTTTCAGCTATATCAAACTTATCATAATCAATGCCAATCCCACCAATTTCTTTAGCATATGCTGTAATATTAATTCCAAGCTCTTTAAGAATCTTCATAGCGATTGCACCGGCTGCAACTCTTCCGATAGTTTCTCTTCCAGAACTTCTTCCTCCGCCTCTGTAATCCCTGAATCCGAATTTCTCGTCAAATGTATAATCAGCATGTCCTGGTCTGTAATAATCAGCTATCTCTGAATAGTCAGCAGACCTCTGTGTCTTATTATATACTGCAAGTGATATTGGAGTCCCGGTAGTCTTGCCTTCAAATACACCTGAAAGAATATGTACCTCATCATCTTCCTTTCTTGGTGTAGTAAACTTTGACTGACCTGGTTTTCTTCTGTCTAGCTGCTCCTGAATATCTTCCTCACAAAGAGGCAGACCTGCAGGACACCCGTCAATTACAACTCCAAGTCCCTCTCCATGCGACTCTCCCCATGTTGATATCTTAAATATATTTCCAAACACTGAACCTGCCATAATATATTCTCCTCATCTTTTCAATAGGATTTATTTTAACATATTAAAATATATATCATCAAGCAAAACCCCAATTTATTAATTTTTTCTTATTTTTATTTTTTTCTTAATAGTCAAATGTATTTTATATGGTAAAATAAATATATCAATATATTGAATGGAGTTTATTATGGGAACTGTTATAGGAATTGATTTAGGAACAACTAACAGCTGTGTGGCTGTTATTGAAGGTGATACGCCTACTGTCATCACCAACAAAGAAGGCTACCGCACAACCCCTTCTGTTGTAGCCTTTACGAAATCAAAGGAACGTATTGTTGGTGATGCCGCCAAGAGACAGGCTGCCGTCAACTCTGACAGAACTATATTCTCTATCAAGAGACACATGGGTATGGACTATCGCAGGAAAATTGACGGAAAGTATTATACTCCACAGGAAATCTCTGCATTTATACTTATGAAGTTAAAGGAGGATGCCGAGGATTTCTTAGGACAGCCTGTGACAGACGCTGTTGTAACTGTGCCTGCCTATTTTACTGACGCACAAAGACAGGCTACTAAAGATGCCGGTAAGATTGCCGGGCTTAACATATTAAGAATTATCAACGAGCCTACTTCTGCCGCTCTCGCGTACGGACTTGACAATGGTATGGCACAGAAGGTTCTTGTGTATGATTTAGGTGGTGGAACTTTTGATGTATCTGTTATCGATATCGGTGATAATGTCATTGAAGTTCTTGCAACTTCAGGTGACAATCACTTAGGTGGTGATGATTTCGATGAAAGAATAGTTAATTATCTTGTCGAGCAGTTTAAGATAAGTGACGGCATCAATCTTTCAAAGGACGTCTCTGCAATGCAGCGTTTAAGAGAAGAAGCTGAGAAAGCAAAGAAGGAGCTGTCTTCTTCTGTGACAACTAATATTAATCTTCCTTTTATCGCTATGTCTAAGGACGGACCGCACCACATTGATATCACTTTATCAAGACAGACATTTAATGAGCTTACTGCTGACCTTGTAGACAGAACAATCACCCCTGTTGAGAATGCACTGCATGATGCAGGTCTTTCCAAGACAGACATTAATATGGTTTTATTGGTTGGTGGTTCTACAAGAATCCCTGCTGTTGCTGATAAAGTAAGACAGCTTATGGGAAAAGAGCCATCAAGAAATCTTAATCCTGATGAATGTGTAGCCCTTGGTGCTGCCGTTCAGGGTGGCAAGCTTGGAAACCAGCTTCAGGCCGGTTCTGCTGCTTCTGAAATCATACTTATGGATGTAACTCCAATGTCTCTTTCTATTGAGACTATGGGTGGAATTGCAAGCAGGCTTATTGAAAGAAACACTACTATTCCTACAAGACACAGCCAGATATTTACTACTGCCGGCAATTTCCAGACATCCGTTGATATCAAGGTTTTTCAGGGTGAACGAAAGTTTACAAGAGACAATAAACTGCTTGGCAACTTCCGTCTTAACGGTATTAAGCGTGCAATGGCAGGAGTCCCACAGATTGAAGTAACATTTGACATTGATGTTAATGGTATTGTCAATGTATCTGCAAAGGACTTAGGTACCGGAAGGGAACAGAGCATTACTATTACTTCAAGCTCTAACATGACCGAAGAAGAGATTGCAAAAGCCCGCTGGGAAGCCGAAGTCTACAGCAAGCAGGATGAAGCATACCAGAGATTTATTGATATAAGGGAAGATGCTGTACGGACTCTTAACGAGGCTAACAACGCACTTGCCGCCAATAAAAAGGTCTGGGAGAAGGATAAGAAAAAAAATGTTAAGGCTCAGATTGGACATCTGGGTAAGCTTATATCTAAAGCTCCTATTGATAAGCTTAATGAAGAAAAGGCAGTTTCCCTACATGAAGCTGCGGAAGCTGTAAAAGAGGCTTTAAGATAGTGATGAAAAAGACCAGTTCAGGCATTAACTGAACCGGTCTTTTTTATCTACTCTGCTTTCTTCCCCTTCACATTAACTATACATATTCCTATGCACACTAATACCAACGCTATAAGTGCATTTATTCCAAGCTCTCTGCTTCCCTCTCCAAGCCACCATGCTGAAAGAAGTACTCCGAATACAGGGTTGGTGAAGCCAAAGATTGCCACTTTGGATACCGGGTTGTGCTTTAACAGTATTCCCCATATTGAGTAGGCTACGGCTGATATGCATGCGAGATAGAATAACATTAGTATTGCTGATACTGACACGTGTGTAATTCTACCGCCCATCACAAGTCCTAATATAATCATTACTATTCCACCGAATATGAACTGATAACCGCTCAACATTACCGGATTGTCTTTCTTTGAATAGTTCTTCATAAGGCATGATGAAAATGCATATGACAACGCACATAAGAACAGACTTCCGTCACCCATAATGCTTAAGTTCATGTCAATTTTCTGTCCATTCATGCTGACTACGATAACACCTGCAAAACCAATCACACAGCCGATAATTTTCTTCAGATTCAGCTTTTCCTGTCTGAATATAATTGTCGATACAAGTATTACGAAAAATGTGTTAGAACCGTTAATTATTGACGCCTTTACTCCACTGTTGTGTGCAAGTCCGATATAGAAGAATATGTACTGCAGAATTGTCTGGAACATTGCCAGTTTTACAATGCTTGGTACACTTGATTTCGTTGGAAGCAGCATTTTTCTGTTAAGAATACTTCCAATTAAGATTGTAAGCACTCCTGCAAAAACAAATCTTGTTCCTGCAAATAATACCTGTGTCCATGTTTCACTTGACGGTATCTTAAACAACGCATATCCTAATTTGATACAAGGCGATGCGCTTCCCCAAAGGAATGTACACACAAGTGCAAGGGCGCACACCACCCATGTTTTCTGTAAAAAATCTTTTTTCTCGTATGTTTTTTCCATGATTAATCTCCTGTTTTTCTAATATTATTGCTAATTATAATGTCATTCATAATCTGACAGGTTTTCTCCCTGACACCTGCCATTTCCATATAATCTGAAAATCTTTTTGCAACATCTTCTATATACGATATTATTGCATCACATTTTCTCTTGCTTACTCCCATGTTTATTCCACATTTTATCAAATCACCATAACTTATATCTGAACTTTTTCCATTTATAAGCATCTGATGTGCTTTCAACCACATATTGCTGCTATCATATGCAAATGTGACATCATATGCTGGTGACAATCTCCAGACACCATTCTTATCCATCAGAAAAGAAACATTTTTTACATGATCATCCTGATTAATCAGAATAACATTAAAAACCATTCTTCTATAAAATTGTTCCACATCTGAATATGGTATACCTAGTCTATTCATATAATATGCTGCCTGTTCATAACTGCATAATCCCGGAATATTGTAATCTATATGTGAAATTGCTCCTAATGTCTGCATATGAATTTTTTTATTATTGTTCCTATCGAAACGTTTAGTTATAAAATGTGCATATCCGGCATCTTCAAGCAGACGGCATTCATTCATAATTACCCCCGCTGCTTTTGCCATAAGATAATATCCGTATTCTATTCTTGTATATTCTACTGAATCTTCCAGATTATGATCCCCATTTTTAGATACTCCATCAAACTTCATAAGCCAGTATTCAAATCCATCACCAGCATTAATCTGTCCACTTTTTATTTCTCCCGTATCTTCATTCCATGCAATCAGCGCCTTTGCTCTTGCACCACCTGCAGATGTTCCCAATAGCACAAGCTGGCTATATCCAGCATTATCTTTCAGATTAATCAGCTTATCTTTTCTATCAGATAATACATCAGATGCAAACTCTACCATTTTCGATATATTAACATCATCTATTGTACTGTCAAACGGACTTGTTGCTGGTATATATTCTAATGCACCCATACCTCTTTTTCCTGTATAGCACAGTCTGTCTATAACATTAAATTCACTAATTGATTTTCCCTGCTCAGCCAGCCATCTGTCTATAATTTTATTACCAAATTTATCTGGAAGTGAATCCGCTACCAATCCAGGTGCTCCATGAAATGCTGTCCTTGCAAGTTCCGGAAATTCATACACTCTTTCTGATAATGGCATATGTATAGGTGATACCTCAATATTACTCTTTAAAAAATCTTTATCATATTCAAATGCAACAACCCCATTTGCTTCATTCATATGAATTATTCCAATTCTTGTGCCCCAAAGCATTACCTCCGCTGTATTTATCATTCATCTTCCCCCCATTTAAATCCAGTATCTGCTTTTCTTTTTGCAGATGCTCTCTGCCTTGTTTTAACATTTTTCAAATAAGATGATGGCCGGTTGTTCATATCTGGTATCACATTCACGAAATTATTCATAAGCTCCATCGCATTCATTAATTTCATAAAATTAACAAGACTTATATCTTCTCCACTTTCAAACCGAGTAATACTTCTTAATGAAACGCCTGATTTATCCGAAAGTTCTTTCTGTGTTAATGGATAACTTATCCTATATGCCTTAAACCTGATAACAACTTCCTCATAATCACTAATCATAATTAAACATCTCCAAATCCATAAATCTTATATATCTTATTCAAATGTTTTTTGTATTGTATCACATTTGCAATTAATTAGCAATATATGGCGTGTTAAGTCATATTTTAATACTTAATACGCCATATATTGCTAGTTATTTTTAATCTTGTGCGGCAGTCGTACCCGAAGAATTTTTCTTTTAAACATCTGGCTGTTAAAAGGTATCACCGGATAAATGTAGCTTTTTCCTGATATTGTCCTGTTAAAGCATAAAAGCACTATCGCAAATATGGCTCCTGCCAGAAGTCCGATTCTTCCAAAGAACTGCACCAGAATCAGATTGACTATTCTTATGAATTTTAATGCATATCCCATCTCAAAACTTGCCTGTGAGTAAGTTCCAACCGTTACAACTGCCATATAAAGAAGCGATTCTGAATTAAACCACCCGGACTCCACAGCGTATTCTCCCACAACAATACCGGCAAGAATACTCAAAGGTGTCGACAGCATTCCTGGTGTATTGACCGCCGCCAGCTTAAGCCCGTCAACTGCAAGTTCAAGAATAAAAAGCTGCAATATAACCGGAACCGTTATATCCTCACTTATCGTTATGAATTTCAACCATTCAGGCACCCACTGTGGATTGCTCTCAAGCAAAAGCCACACAGGTGTAAGAAAAACCGTAAGCAGTGTAAAGAAAAATCTCGAAAGTCTTATATAAGTTCCTATCATCGGTGAAAAATTAAAATCATCTGCTTCTTCTATTATATCAAATACATTTGTTGGAATTATCATTACTGCAGGTGATGTATCTACCATAATAACTATATTTCCATCAAAAAGTGCTGCTGCAGCGGTATCGGGTCTTTCGGAATATTTATACTTAGGAAACGGATTAATCCATTTTCCCTTAAACATACATTCCGCAAGGCTCTCTATATTCATAGTGAGCGCCTCAACCTCTATGCTGCTTATCAGATTCTCAATTCTTTCAAGCAGCTTCTTATCAACCTTATCATCAATATAGCACACAGCAACATCTGTCCTGGAGCGTTCCCCTACAGTATACATTTCCATTGAAAAGCGGCTATCCCTTATTCTTCTTCTTAAAAGTGCCGCATTGCACACAAGTGTCTCAACAAATCCGTCTCTTGAGCCACGCAGAACCTTGTCTTTGTAAGGCTCTGTAACTGAACGCATCGGATAAGTACGACAGTCAATCAGTATACATTCGTCAAAGCCATCTATTATCATGACGGTCTGCCCTGAAAGAAATGCCTTCTCCACCTCATCGTAATGTCCGTTTTTTTCAATCTCTGTATACGGCATTCCGACCTCTAAGAATGTATCTATATCCTTTATGTCCGATTCTTTCAATGAATAAAAGAACTGCACAAGTTTTTCAATTGTTTCCTCCTGTACGAATCCATCTATAAAGTAAAAATGTGTTCTCTTACCACCTATTAATACATCTCTTTGCAGAATGTCAAAATTTCTGTCCACTCTTAACTTCTCATTCATCATGCGGACATTCATGTCTATGTTAGTTGTAAAATCAGTCATGCTTGCTCCTTTCACTGGCACATTTTCACCCGCACTCTGAATCAGCCAAAAGCAGCTCTCAATTTCACTAACCCTGTCAAAGCACGAAAAGGGCAGGACTTGCGCCCTGCCCTTATAGAATGTCCACATTTGACACATTTATTCTGTTATTAGTTCTCAAAAAGTGATGTTGAGTAATATCTGTCACCACTGTCCGGAAGCAGTGCAACGATTGTCTTACCTTCGTTCTCTGACTTCTTAGCCCACTCGATTGCTGCGTAAAGTACTGCACCTGCCGATATTCCAACCAGAATTCCCTCTGTGTGAGAGATTAACTTGGCATATTCAAATGCATCATCGTTCTCAACTGGAACTACACTGTCATATATCTTAGTGTTAAGAATTTCAGGAACAAATCCTGCACCGATTCCCTGAATCTTATGTGGTCCCGGCTTGCCCTGTGAAAGTACCGGTGAAGTTGCAGGCTCAACTGCAATTATCTCAATCTTATCATTCTTAGACTTAAGATACTCGCCAACTCCTGTGATTGTTCCACCAGTTCCGACTCCAGCAACAAATGCGTCTACCTCTCCATCTGTATCATTCCATATCTCTGGTCCGGTTGTTCTTCTGTGTGCTTCCGGATTCGCTGGATTAACAAACTGTCCTGCTATCATGCTGCCTTTAATCTCATTTTTTAATTCTTCTGCCTTGGCAATTGCACCAGTCATTCCCTTATAACCCGGAGTAAGTACAATCTCTGCACCATATGCCTTGATAATATTTCTTCTTTCGACACTCATAGTCTCTGGAAGAACTATTATTGTTCTGTAGCCCTTTGCTGTTGCAATGGCAGCAAGTCCGATTCCTGTATTGCCTGATGTAGGCTCAATAATTGTTGCACCCGGCTTAAGAATTCCTTTCTTCTCTGCATCTTCAATCATTGCCTTTGCAACTCTGTCCTTAACGCTTCCTGTCGCATTGAAATACTCAAGTTTAACAAGAACTCTTGCCTTAAGTCCGAACTTCTCTTCAATATGTCCAACTTCTACAAGTGGTGTGTTACCTATTAAGTCTGCTGCTGATTTATATATCTTTCCCATACAATCCTCTTTTCTTGTGGTATTATTCCACATTTTCTAATATCAATTCATGAATCTGGTAATATGTTTACGCAATACATAAACATACTATGTTTGTATGTTATTATAAAACAATGATTTTTATTTGTACAGTACTTTTTTATTTTTCTTCAAAAAAGGAGTCTTAAAACTTCTTTTTTCTCATCACATCTAATTTTAAAAAATGCAGTTACCACTCCATCATGATAACTGCATCTGTAATAATTACTTATCTTTTTTGAAATTTCTCAAGGTGCAAATTTCACATAGTGAGCCGGATTTCCGCCCTCATCTATAACAGTGTAACACTGTGATCCTTCGGCATCCAGACTTATCCGCTCTCCTCCCGTTAATTTTGAAGGTGACAGATAATAGATCGCTTTCTTAGTTGTTACCGAATCGATAAAAATAGCATAAGCTCCATATAATTCCAATGTTACCTCTTTATCAATCATTACACAGCTTGCACTATTTTCTCCGTGTACCAGAATACCGACATCATCAGGTGCGAGTCTGTCTTCATTCAGTGTAAGGGAACCTGTTCCTGTAAAGGTTACACTTCCTCCGTAGCCTGCGCCCCACATGATCAGCTCATCAAGATGATTTTCTCCTATCAGGTTAATGGTAAACCCATTACCCATAAGATTCACTTCCAGAACATCCCCTGTGAAATTGTCTAATGTCAGCGTGTTCGTACTGATATCATACCATGCCCCCGGCACCATAGTTACCTGATTTGAAATAAAGTTACCATTCGCATCATAGCTTCCTGTGGAAGAAATAAATGTTCCCATATGCAGATATTCCCGGGTATCATTTGCCGGTGACCAGAACATAATATATTCCTCGGATCCCAGTCCGCTCCATGCATATTCTCCCGCGAAGTCCGGTTCCAGATTTGGCAGAACAGGAAACTCTGTATCAGCCACCTCCGTTAGTGTAACATTATCCTGACTGTCATCCTCTTCCATGGCATAAGCCTCATAGTAAGCAATATAGCGTTCTGTTCTGTTAACAGTTCCCTGCGCTACATAGCTGTTATAAGGATCATCAGGATCACCGACAACAATGGCATCATCACTGTATTCAACCACAGGAGTAATATCCGTCCTTATGTATTTCATTGTGTCCGGATTGCCGCCCTGACTTGCAACCCATACTTTCGCTTCTTCAAGTCCCTCACTGCCGGTTGCAGATGAAGTGTATTCATTGCCAGCAGGAACGTAAGTCACATGGATATACGCATCTTCAATCACTGCTGACGGTTCATCATACTTCGGTGTATTAAGCCCGTCACCATTGCTGTCATCTATATCACTGACCGTCGTATCACCTTTAAAAACATCTTTCCCCAGTGGGTCATACCCAAGGGAAGAAAACACGATGGAGACAACCGCTACAGAAGCAGCAACAGGGGCAAACAGGATACGTTTTATCTGCTTTGATCTGTCTGATTTCTTTTCTTCCCTGCCCTGTGTGTATTTAGTGTTAAACTCGTCATCCGGTATGTTTACTTCTATTGAAGCAGAGAATTCTTTTGACGCATCGGTTGGTTTTTCAGCATAACAGTTCAGTTCCTCCGGATACTTTTCATCTGTAGGAATATTAAATTCATTATCAATTATCCTATTCAAAAATACCCCACCCCTCCTTTTAAATAAGTCCAGAAGTTATAGGTTCACAATACATTTACTTTTCTATATGTACATCCACCTGCGGGAACGGACATTCAATACCAAGCTTTCTAAATCCCAAAAGCAAGTCATGATTCATAATCCGTGTACATGAAAAAATATCCTTTTCATTAACATTAACCACAAATCTTAATACGATAGAACTGTCGGCTAATTGCTGTATTCCAAGATATTTCGGAACATCCTGCATAACATCTTTATGGTTCTCATACATTAACTGCACAAGCCCCGGAATCTGCTTTTCCAATTCTTCAATATCCGTTTCATAAGGAATACTGATATCACAGACACTGCGTGATAATTTGTCGGAACGGTTCAGAATATTCCGCATGGCAGAATTATTTATGACTTTGACATTATCTCCTGTATCGGTAATGCTGGTGGTTCTGATTCCTATATTGGTTACCTTTCCGCGAAAACCATCTACTTCAACAATGTCACCTACGTTATACTGATTTTCAAAGATCATAAATGCACCGGTCACCACATCTGCAATAAGGCTCTCCGCACTGAAACCTACAATCAGTGCAATAATTCCTACACTGGCTACGATTGTAGAGACGTTCACACCGATGATGGAAAGTCCCCAGCACAAAATCACAATACCGGCAATGTATTTCAGCATACTTGAAACGATTGACAGTAAGGAACGTGTTCTGTGGTTTTTCGGATTAGGAAGACTCAGAAGCATGGTGATCAGGCTTACAACAGCAATCACGGCAGCCGCCATAACAATTACTTTTAAGATGGTTGAAAACTCTATTCCCACCGTTTTCAAATCTTCAAAATCGAAAACATCAGTCAAAAAGCCAACCGGAACCGTGATAATCAAAATAGCTATGCAGGCAATAAGTCCAGTAATCTTGGTTTTGTTTTTACTCATAGTTAATCTCTCCTTTTCTTTTTATAGTATTATCTGTTACATATTGGTACTTACTATTGTATAAAATTTTACACTTTTTCAGAAAAAAAATAAGAGACATAATGTCTCAATGTATCATTCTCACGGATTTTCTCAGAACAAAGAGTCACTTTGTGACTCTTTGCGCGCCCATGTGGGCACGCAAGTGCATCTTCATCTCCACATGGGTCGCATCCCCGCGGAGCGTTTTTACTTTAAAGGAAATGCAATTTCCTTTAAAGTAAAAAAACTTCTCTGACAGACTTAATGTCTATTCAAAGAAGTATATCAACACATATGCTATTTTATTTCCCAGTCATGAAAAAATTGAAAAAATTCCTTACGTGAACTGGTATTCGTCTTATCACACAGCTTATCAACATAACGATAAAAGGTCGACCTGGATATGTATAACTGTTCAATCATACTATTTACCCCCTCTTTATTCGTAAGCAGCTGAATAACTACTTTCTTTTCCTGTTCCGTAAGAGCATATGCTTCTGCAAAAGCATCTATCTTTTCCATATTTGCATCCTTTGGAAGATTTTTCAATATATCTTCCTTGATAGCTGCTTCTCCTATTTTTCTGTATGCAACAAAATATGGCACATAGTAAGCAATCATTGTACAAGTAATCATCACAAACAAAACTAAGGAAAAAATCAAAATAAATATCTGGCTGTCCTGCTCTAACAAATATGTCGAAACAAAGGTAAGAAGTATCGCGCATACATTATTCAGTCCTCTGCCCATTCCGGCCCACAATCTCGGATTTTTCATCATGAAAGAAATATCCATAAAACTTGTCATAAAAAATATAACAAAAAATCCCGCAGATACGTAAAACACTGACAAACCAATGATAAAAGGTCCGCCCATTGTAATGATTATAATAGACGCAACTGACATAACTGTGACCAAAAACATGATAAAAAGCATAAAGCATCTGCCTTTTATATCATAGATAAAACCGGCAGCCAGACCACTTACTGCCAGCAGCAGCCTTGCCCATTGTCCAATATTGTAATCGCCCGATGCATGTACCAGCGTAACAGCATTATCCAGTGTTGAAAAAATAATCGTCATCAATGCAACACATACGATTAACGCACCCACAACAATTTCAGGGTTATCCGGTTTTATTTTATAAAAGGAAATTTTCTCTTTACTTTTCTGTGATTCAATAGTATCCTCTTCAAAAAAACCACCACTTACAATATGCATTCCACATATAAAAGCAATCATAAATAAGGACAATACAATTGGTTTTATATAATAATCATTTACAAAATTAGTATATATATACTGAGTAAAAACACCCAATGCGTATGCAATACCAATCATTTTGGCTAAATACTTACGATTAGAAATATTTTTGTTTGTTATATAGCAGACTGCACTTCCCGCAACTCCCAAAATAACAAAACAAACGATACCGGCACCCATTACCAATGCATAATTTTGATGCTGCATAATAACAAACACACAGACAATACTTATAATACAAGCCATTACGCTTATTATTCTTTTCACTATATCAGAAAAATACTTGCAAAAAACAGGGTATACGATAACACCAATAAAGCTCACACCCAATACAATATTCTGTGCATTTACTACACCCGCACTATTCGTCAATAACGCCATCATATCATCAAAAAAAAACTCTGTTCCCAAAAAACAAAAATTATATATTGCTAACAGAAAAATCATTACTATGTCTTTTCTATTAATTACATTCTTTAGCACTCATTTCATCCTCTCTCGTATTCCGTTGCTTCGATACGCCCTTTCCTGATATCAGCATATCTATATTTCTTAAATGTGTCAATGCTTACCAGCACATAATCCTGCAAAAGTTTTATCTTAATTCCAGTATTGAATTTTTTCTTGCCAACATGAAACAGCTTCCACCAGTCCGTCATATGTATGCTTTTCTGCCTCAACTATACGTTCTTTCACAATTCCAGCTTCCATAAGCTTCTTACTGCAAGCCGGGCCAATGCTGTACACCAGAACATCCTCAAGTCTGTCAATCAGCCATTTTATGCGCTCCCCGCTGCTGCCACTTGTAACAATTATCCCGTCAATATCTCCGCAATCCATGCTGTCGTATTCCATAGTATCATAATCCACAGGTTCATTCCTATATACCGGAATCTTAATTAAGTTTTCATACTCCTTCATAGCTTCCTCAAGTGAACCGCTTGTGACTTCGGCACACAGATACGCAACTCTGCCTGACACAACACTCATCAGTTCTTCTCCCAGCGCCAATCCTGTAGCTTTTGACGAAACATAATCTGCCTCAATCCCACATGCTGTCCTTAAAGCATTCTGCGTATTCTTCCCAACAACAGCAACCTTAATACCTGCAGATACCACATTCCCCACATTATAAGCAAACCCAGCCACAGCATTTTTACTTGTAAACACAAGCCACTGTGCATCTTTTATCTTTTCCAAAAGATTCTCCACACGAATATAATCAATCTTGCCAGTCACTATTTTTTCGCAGGAAAGCCCCTCCTTTGCAAGTAATTCTGCAAGGGAAGGGCTTTTATCGTACATCTGTCCGTTTTCAATATATGTATATATGTATTTACCCACAATCTACTCCAATCCAAGCATACGGGCTGCTTCGTGGCCAACCGCCTCACTGTCAGTTCCTGTAACCTCAATTCTAAGAATCCTGCTGCAATCATCATTACCAAATAACACAACCATTCGAAGGTCACCGTTATCCTTTGTCACACAGTGTGCGCCAACCGGGGCATGACAGCCGCCGCCTGTTAATCTTAAAAATGTTCTTTCAGCAACAGCTTCTCTATCAGAATTATCATCTGACAAAGCATTTATCTTATCAAGAAGTTCTGTATTCACCTCTGCAGTCTCAATTGCAAGAACTCCCTGTGCCGGTGCCGGAATAACGACCTCTGGGTCAAGGTACTCTGTTATCTCCGATGACCTGCCAAGCCTGTTAAGTCCTGCTGCCGCAAGCACAATTCCATCAAGTCCGTATGAATCGTCCATAAGTTTGTTAATTCTTGTATCAACATTTCCTCTGATAGCAGTAAACTGGATATCAGGACGCAGCATTGCAAGCTGGCATGCACGCCTGAGGCTCCCAGTGCCTATAATCGCACCGGAAGGAAGTTCTGAAAAACTTCCTGCAGTCTTTAATATAAGTACATCTCTGCAATCCTCTCGTTTCCATGCCTTTGCAAATGTAAGTCCATTCTCACATTCAGCCGGCATATCCTTCATGCTGTGAACCGCCATATCAATGCTGCCTGAAAGAAGCTCTTCCTCAATCTCTCTGACAAAAAGCCCCTTAGTTCCAATCGCAGCAAGCGGCTTATCCGTAACCTTGTCGCCTGTTGTTTTAATTATAACAAGTTCAAATGTATCCTCAGGATACGCCTCTTCCATTCTTCTCTTAACATATTCCGACTGGACAAGTGCCAGCTTCGAACCTCTCGTTCCTATTCTGTAATGCATAATCCTCCCTACAAGCCAAACAGTCTCTCAACCATATCTTTATACTGCTGCTGTTCATTTTCTTCCACATTTTTCAATTCTTCAATCGGTTCTTTTAACAATCTGTGTAATGACGACTTAAGAATCTTCTTTAAGATTACCCTGTCATGGTCTGAAAGGTCAATCTTGCGGTTAAGATAATCATAGCTGTCCTGTACTATCTCATCACATTTTTTGCCAAGCGACTGGATAGTTGTATCCATTCTGCTTGATGTGAGCCATTTCTTTGTTTCCTCTATATACTCATCAATCACGCACTGGCTTTCCTTTAGCAAATGTGCTCTCTCGTTCTGATTAGACTTCACAATCCCACCTATCCTGTCAAGGTCAATAAGAGTAACTCCAAAAATGTCACCTGCCGATTTTTCTATATCTCTTGGTGCAGCAAGATCAAGAAGTGTCATCTTTTTACCCCCTGATAATTCAGCACATTTAATCACCAGATGAGGTGATGAAGTCGCTGAGACAACTATATCACTGCTTTTAAGTGCTTCTGTTTTCTTATCATATGCAATAACCTGAATATCTGGAAATTCCTTAAGCAACGCCTTCGCATGCTGATAAGTTCTTGAACACACTGTTACATCAGCGCCATATTCTGCCAGATATCTTATGGCAAGAGCCGCTGTTTTGCCGCTTCCTATAACAAGCGCGTGCTTTCCTGATATGCCGCATACTCTGTCTAACTCCTGAATACCGACATAGCATACAGATACCGGTTTTTCACTTACCTTGTACTCTGTCTTAATCCGCTTTGCACAGCTTACCGCTTCTCTTACTATATAATTAAGCTCTTTCCCGCTGTGTCCAAGCGTTCTTGAAAGGTCTGCCGCATCCTTTAACTGGCCTAGTATCTGATCCTCTCCAAGCACCATGCTTTCAAGTCCGGCGGCTATGCAAAACAGATATACCAGTGCTTCTTCACCACATTTGACACCGGCTAATTTAGTATCTGTAAGTCCAAAATAATCATTGAATAAATCGGACATTACTTGTACAAATGTTTCATCCTCATACAGATAAAACACTTCGCATCTGTTGCATGTTGAAAGGCACATGCACTGGTTCACACCTGCTTCCTCTGCCTGCTGCATAAAGTCTGCTATCCCGCTGTCTGTGAATGTAATCTTATCCCTTACTGAAAGGTCTGTATTCTTATAATTAATTCCTACATATCCTAACTGCATCTGTATTCCCACTTACTATCCGAATTATTTCCTGAAGAATTCTTCCATAACCTCTATTGTACGGTTGATATCCTCATTAGTGTGTGCGTCTGATACGAACATTGCTTCAAACTGTGATGGTGCAATGTATATTCCGTTATCAAGCATATGTCCAAAGTATTCTGCATACTTCTTAGTGTCTGACTTTACTGCACTGTCATAATCTTCAACTGCATCTGATGTAAAGAATATGCTCATAAGTGAGCCAATCTGATTAACCGATACCCTTCCGGCTCCACATTTTCTTACACTGTCAGCAATACGCTTTGTCTTAGTCTCAAGTCTGTCGTATATATCCTTATTATCTCTTAAGATTCTCAAAGTCTCTAAGCCTGCTGCTGTTGCAATTGGATTGCCTGACAATGTTCCTGCCTGATATACAGGACCGTCAGGACTTACCATTCGCATAATATCAGCACGTCCGCCATATGCGCCGACTGGCATACCCCCACCTACAATCTTTCCAAGAGTTGTAAGGTCTGGCTTTATGTTAAAGTACTCCTGCGCTCCGCCAATTGAAAGTCTGAAGCCTGTTATTACCTCATCAAATATAAGAAGGCTTCCATTCTCCTTAGTTATGTCTCTTAAGAATTCAAGAAATCCATGTCTTGGAAGCACAACTCCCATGTTAGCTGCAACAGGTTCAACTATTACCGCAGCTATTTCATCTTTATTGTTATCAAAAAGCTCCTTCACAGAATCGCAATCATTGTACTCTGCTACAAGTGTATTCTTAGTGTAATCTGCAGGAACTCCTGCACTGTCCGGAACTGATGTTGTAAGTGCTGCTGAACCGGCTTTTACTAAAAGTCCGTCAGAATGTCCATGATAACAGCCTCTGAACTTAATTATCTTGTCTCTTCCGGTGTAGCCTCTTGCCACACGGATTGCACTCATAACAGCTTCTGTTCCTGAGCTTACAAGACGGCTCACCTCCATTGTAGGAATAAGCTCATATATAAGCTCTGCCATCTCAACTTCTCTCTTGGTTGGCGCACCATATGTAAGGCCTGCTTCCGCAGCTTCCTTAACCTTTGCAATTACTCTGTCATGTGCATGGCCTAATATTCCCGGTCCCCATGAACATATGTAGTCAATCATTTCATTCCCATCTACATCAGTAATTCTGTCTCCCTTGGCAGAAGCTATGAATCTTGGCACTCTGTCAACTGCATTGTATGCCCTGACAGGACTGTTTACACCACCCGGCATATGTTTTACTGCTCTATCATATAAATCATTTGACATCTCTTCATTCATAAAACCAGCTCCTCCTGCTTAATTTAATACTGCTAAAAATGTTACTCTTCCTTTAACCATTTTGCCACATCTATAGCATGATATGTTATTATCATCTTAGCTCCGGCTCTCTTAAAGCCTGTCATATTCTCCATTACAATCTTCTTCTCATCAATCCAGCCATTTATTGCTGCTGCCTTAACCATCGCATACTCACCGCTTACATTGTAAGCGACAATTGGAATATTGAAGTTAAGCGCTATCTCTTTCATAACGTCCATATATCCGAGTGCCGGCTTTGCAATAATCATGTCTGCACCTTCTAATATGTCTTCTTCAACTTCCCTTAACGCTTCTTTTCCATTAGCCGGGTCCATCTGATATGTCTTTCTGTCACCAAATCCCGGTGCTGAATGTGCGGCATCCCTGAACGGTCCGTAATATCCTGATGCAAATTTGGCACTGTATGAACATATAGGAATATTTATAAATCCTGCCTCATCAAGTGCATTTCTGATTGCCTCAACTCTCTTATCCATCATGTCACTTGGTGCGATTATATCTGCCCCCGCTTTAGCATAAGCAACTGACGCCTTTGCAAGAAGCGGCAAAGTCTCATCATTTAATATAACTCCGTCTTTTACAAGTCCGCAGTGTCCATGTGAGGTGTACTCACACAGGCACACATCAGCCATAATTACAAGCTGTGGATAAGCATCCTTAATAAGGCGTATTGCCCTGCACACAACACCTTCCTCGTCATATGCCTCACTTCCGACCTCATCTTTATGTACAGGGATTCCAAAAAGCAGAATTCCCTTAATTCCAACCTCTACAGCACGTCCGATTTCTTCAAGAACATGGTCAAGCGAATACTGACATATTCCCGGCATTGATGGTACTTCCTGTATTACATCGTTCTCCTCCGTAACAAATACAGGGTATATAAGCTCGTCCACCCTTACATGATTCTCTCTTACCATATCTCTTAATGTCGCATTCATTCTTAATCTTCTTGTTCTGTCCATGATTATCATCTTCCTTCCAACGTTTCCTATATAATAGCATTGCATATAAACATTGTAAACTGGTATGTTATGTTCTACTATGTATCTTAACCATTCTTGCATACTCACCATCAAGCTTCATAAGCTCCTCGTGAGTTCCTCTCTCCTTGATGCCCTCATCAGTAAGCATCAGGATTTCCTCCGCATTTTCAATAGTTGTAAGTCTGTGTGCTATTACAAATGTGGTTCTGTTCTTAGCCAGCTTCTCAAGTGATTCCTGTACAATCTGCTCACTCTCATTATCAAGTGCCGATGTCGCCTCATCAAATATAAGAATTGGCGGATTCTTTAAGAATACTCTTGCAATTGACAGTCTCTGCTTCTGACCGCCTGACAATTTGACTCCGCGCTGTCCGATATCTGTGTCATATCCGTTCTCAAAGCTCATGATAAAATCATGCGCATTTGCAAGCTTTGCCGCCTGAATTACTTCTTCATCCGTAGCATCAGGCTTTCCATATCTTATATTCTCTTTAATTGTACCCATAAACAGATAGACATCCTGCTGTACAACTCCGATATGGTCACGCAGGCTTTTAAGTGTAACATCTTTGATATCTGTTCCATCAATCTTAATCGAACCGCCCGTCACCTCATAAAATCTTGGAATAAGCGAGCAGAGTGTTGTCTTTCCTACTCCCGAAGGACCTGCAAGTGCAACATATTCTCCCGGTCTTACTGACAGATTAACCCCGGAAAGCACCTCGTCCACGCCGTCCTTATATCTGAAGGACACATTTTCAAATGTTATTGCACCCTTCACATCAGTAAGTTCCTTTGCGTCAGGCTTATCAGCTATTTCCGGCTCTACTGAAAGAATCTCTAAAAATCTTTCGTAACCCGAATAGCCATTCTGGAACTGCTCTGTGAAATCAATAAGCACCTTAACTGGCTCCGTAAAAATATTTATATACAGTAAAAATGTAACGAAATCCGTGATATTTACCCAGCCCTTTGCAATTCCAATACCGCCTGCTGCGATTACGATTACATTTATCATTGTTGTAAATGCAGTAAGTCCCGCATTGTACATTCCCATATAATGATAGCTGTCTCTCTTAGATTCAAGGAACAAGTCATTTCCCTTCTTAAACTTCTCACATTCGATATCCTCATTTGCAAATGACTTAACAACCCTTATTCCAGACAGATTATCTTCTATCTGAGCATTTATCTCACCTATTCTTACCCTGTTTCTCTTAAATGCCCTCTTCATGCGCTTGTTAAGCACATACGCAAACACAAGCATAAAAGGAATCAGTACAAATGCAGCAATCGTAAGTCTTAAGTCAATCGAACTTAATATGCATAATGCACCAATTATCTTAATCAGTGAAATAGTTATATTCTCTGGTCCATGATGCAAAAGCTCTGTAATATCGAACAAATCCGATGTTATTCTTGACAATAACTGTCCAACCTTCTGGTCATCATAGAATGAATATGAGAGCTTCTGATAATGATTGAATATCTCTGCCCTCATGTCATACTCAATCTTTGCGCCCATTACATGTCCATAATTAGATATATAGTAGTTGCAGCCCCACTGTATCAGTACAAGCACAAACAGCACTCCAACAATAATCATAATTCTTGAAAGTGCTTCATTGGCACTCATATATGCGACCTTTGATGTAATGAACCTTACAACAAGTGGTATCACAAGTGCCACCGCCGCTGACATCATCGCCAGTATCATATCAAGTATAAATGTGCCTAAATACGGCTTGTAGTATTTAGCCAGCTTCTTAAGATTCTCTTTCATAATCTTCTCCTGTTTTCTATATTTCCTCGTTTCGCCGTGCATGTCAGGGCAAGCACACCACTGCTTGCCTGCTGCATGCACCCCGGCTGTCCGCCGTGCATGTCAGGGCAAGCTTCGCTTCCCCTGACTGTCGGGCTTTCGCCCTATCGTATGCATCATGCATTCCGTGCTTTGTGCCAGCACAGCACTGCTTGCCTGCTGCATACGGCACGGCTCAATGCTAACGCACATTATACCACATCCTTACTTATTGAAAAAGCAAAGAAATGTGAGTTGACCTGCTAATTTTTAATCTTCTGGCTTCACTTTTGACAATTTTTTCAATGTTTAAAAAAATATAAACCTACTAAAAGTCGTCAACTTCATCATTTCGTAGGTTCATTAGCTTGTCATTTTGTTGTTATAGTTGCTTGCTGACCTACTATTTACCTGCTTTGTCGCTTTTTCGTAGGTCTTTTTCTTGCTTCTTGCTTGATTATGAGTGCCCTATGCTGGCAAAAGACCTATTAAATACTTTAACATTGCTTTTTTCGTAGGTCTTTCAGTCCTCAACTTGCCATAACTCCTGCAAAACAACCTACTCAAACCACAATCTATGTAGTTTTAGTATGTCTTACTCATGTCAATTGCTTTGCATGACTGTTATTATTGAGTGCTGGTTTATTGGCAATTCTGATTTTGGACTTCTTTGCGTCCCCACTCCGCTTCAACGTCCAATCCGCCACACTATGACCACTCCAGCTAACAAATAAATAAGTCCGGGATGCATTTTATAATAAAAAAACACATCCCGGACATTTATTAACATTTTATTCACTTACAAGCTCTGTATTCTGCGTTTCAATGCTCTTGCCAGCACCGTTAATCGTCAGATATAAAAGCCCTATTCCAATAAATATAAGCAGCAGAACCACAATCATATATACAACACCTATTCCTAGCGACTCTGAACCCATCTGGCTTAAATCCCATCCAAACCAGCCTGTTGGCACATTATAATTAAGAAAGTTGTATGGTGCCGTCATTGTGTCATACCACCTAACCCCAAGTACTGCAAGTATGTATACAAAACCCACATAGCAAAGCGGTGGTATAACCGCGTATATTGCATATATCTTTCTTGCTTTAAATCCTTTATCAAATATAAGAAAATCTGCTATTGCAAATACTGGTCCAATCAAATGTACGCCAAGGCTTCCTGCGTGATTATGAAGATAAGCACCAATAAGACCATCATCTGACGTAGGTCCAAGAATAATCATATACACCAGACATGTCAGTGTAATTGAGAGCGTCATAAGAAACTTGAGCATATATAATCTATTATTCTTATAATCTTTTCCCGTAACAAGCAATATCATGTCCAACACAATAAATACCACCAGCACAATATCAAGTGCCACATTAGAAAGTGTTGTAAAAAATGTGAATGACATAATGCTGTCAATTGTAAACATGAGTCCATACACCGAAGCAATCAGTGATACTGCCTTAAAAATAATACTTGTAATCAATCTTTTCCTGTCTAATATCTTGTTATCCAATTTGAGCCTCCAATTATTTGATTCTCGAATTATAATATATATTAGTTTGATTATCAAGTTATTTATACAAAATATCTATGTATTCAATCAGCCTGTTATACGAATCTTCGTCTGTCTTATATTCTGCTCCATTCCATTCTACCCTGCCTGCAAGCACAATATTATTGGCTATTCCATCTTTATAATAAGTTATTCTATAACTCCAGCCATTAGTACGTGGAAACTTTTTTGCGGTAAGATTCATGTTTTTAACCAGTTCAATAATCTGTGTCCTCTGTTCCTCATCTGGTGTTATCTCTTTACCATTACCTCCGCACATTATTGTCATCTTATCATATTCACTAAGGTCAATATTGACCACCTGTTTTGAAGTACTGATTATTACATATGCACCAATTCCCGCAAATGCTAATAATAAAACAATTCCTGCTATTATTTTAATATTTTTTCTTTTCATACGCCCCTCCTTTTGGACTTTTTCCATGTCACTCTCCGCTTTCCCTTTCTATTTATATATACGAAACACTTTCCAGAATAGTTTGCACATTTACATACATATTTTATATATCAATACTTAATTCCACTCACAAAAAGAAAAAACTCCCGCAGGGACAAGCCCTGCGGGAGCAATCATACACTTTATTCAAGCTGTATATTAAATTACTTGTAAAGTTCAACTAACTTCTGAAGGTGCTCATATCTTTCCTTAGCAACTTCCTCAGACTTAGCGAAGAGTCTCTCAGCTCTTTCTGGGAATGGCTTAACAAGTCTTGTATAACGAGCCTCGTTATTAAGGAATTCCTGATATGATCCATCACCTTCCTTAGATGTAAGTGTGAATGGATTCTTTCCTTCAGCCTTAAGAGCTGGGTTGAATGAGAAGAGATTCCAGTAACCAGCCTTAACAGCCTTCTTCATCTCATCCTGGCAGTGGTTCATACCACCCTTAGCGATACCGTGAAGTTCGCAAGGAGCGTAACCAATGATAAGTGATGGTCCGTTGTAAGCCTCTGCTTCCTTGATTACCTTAAGAGCCTGAGCCATGTTAGCACCAAGAGCAATCTGAGCTACATATACATAACCATACTGCATAGCGATTTCAGAAAGACTCTTCTTTCCGATTTCCTTACCTGCTGCAGCGAACTGGCAAACCTCACCGATGTTAGAAGCCTTAGAAGCCTGTCCACCTGTGTTAGAATACATTTCTGTATCGAATACCATAACGTTAACGTTCTCACCAGAAGCAAGTACGTGGTCTAATCCGCCGTAACCGATATCGTAAGCCCATCCATCACCACCGAAGATCCATACAGACTTCTTAGCAAGGTAATCCTTCTTAGCTAATACCTGTGGAGCTGTTGGACAACCATCTGCAGCTGCCTTCTCTAACTCTGCAACAAGAGCTTCTGTAGCTGGTGTGTTAGCCTTAGTATCATCCTTAGTCTCGATGTACTTAGCTGCTGCTGCCTTGAACTCAGCAGATGCCTTATCAGATGCAGCCATCTCTTCGATCATCTCGATAGCCTGCTCTCTGATGTACTTCTGACCAATATACATACCTAAACCATGCTCAGCATTATCCTCGAATAATGAGTTACACCAAGCTGGACCCTTCTTAGAATCCTTGTTTACTGTATATGGTGAAGTAGCAGCTGGGTTACCCCAGATAGAAGAACAACCTGTAGCATTAGAAATGTACATCTGCTCACCGAATAACTGTGTAATTAATCTAGCATATGATGTCTCTGCACATCCTGCACATGAACCTGAGAATTCAAGTAATGGCTGGTTGTACTGAGAACCGATTGGAGTTTCAACAAGTGCTGGCTTGATTTCCTTCTTACCAACGTTAGCAACGAGGTAATCAAATACAGGCTGCTCAGCTGACTGAGATTCCTGTGGAACCATCTTAATAGCTTCTCCTGCCTTAGGACATACAGTAACACACTCGCCACATCCCATACAATCTAAAGGAGATACAGACATTGTATACTTCATAGTTGTATCTACAGCATGCTTAGAATCTGCAAGCTTGATGTTTGCTGGAGCTGCTGTAACTTCATCAGCTGAAAGAATAAATGGTCTGATTGTTGCATGTGAACAAACAAATGCACAGCTGTTACACTGAATGCAGGCTGCTGGATCCCACTCAGGAACCATAACGGCTGTTCCTCTCTTCTCGTATGCAGAAGCACCTGTTTCGAACTGACCATCAGCGCAATCCTTGAATGCTGAAACTGGAAGGCTGTCACCATCCATCTTAGAGATTGGCTCAAGAAGATCGTTAACTAACTTAACAACTTCTGGACGTCCTGTCTTAGCTTCCTTAGGAGCATCAGCTTCTGGATTAGCCCAAGAATCTGGAACTTCTACCTTATGTATAGCATCTACACCGGCATCAATAGCCTTGTAGTTCATCTCTACTACAGCATCACCCTTCTTAGAGTAAGACTTCTTAGCAGCTTCCTTCATGAACTTAATAGCATCATCGATAGGCATTACATCAGCTAACTTAAAGAAAGCAGACTGTAAGATTGTGTTAGTTCTCTTACCCATACCGATTTCGATAGCCTTATCAATGGCATTGATTGTGTAAAGCTGAATCTTGTTATCATAAATGTACTTCTTAGCTTCAGCGTTAAGATGATGTCCTAATTCTTCATCTGTCCACTGGCAGTTGATCATGAATACTCCGCCTGGCTTAACATCCTGTACCATCTTCATACCCTGTGTAACATATGCTGGGTTATGACATGCTACGAAGTCAGCCTGATTGATGTAATATGGACTCTTAATTGGGTTATCACCAAATCTTAAGTGAGAAATTGTGATACCACCTGTCTTCTTAGAATCATACTGGAAGTATGCCTGGATGTACTTGTCTGTGTGGTCACCGATAATCTTAGTAGAGTTCTTGTTAGCACCTACTGTACCATCTCCACCGAGACCCCAGAACTTACATTCCTTAGTACCAGCAGCTGAAGTAATTGGAGCTGGCTTAACTTCTGGAAGTGAAAGGTTAGTAACATCATCAACGATACCGATTGTGAATCTGCTCTTAGGAGCATCCTTCTCTAATTCCTTATATACAGCAAAGATAGATGAAGGTGGTGTATCCTTAGAACCAAGACCATATCTGCCACCAACTAATGTGATGTCGTTAAGTCCTGCTTCACGAAGTGTTGTAGCAACATCAAGGAAAAGAGGCTCACCAAGAGAACCTGGCTCCTTTGTTCTGTCAAGTACAGCAATCTTCTTAGCTGTCTTAGGAATAACCTTTAAGATAGCTTCTGATGACCATGGTCTGTAAAGTCTTACCTTAATAAGACCAACCTTTTCACCCTTAGCTGTAAGATAATCAATAACTTCTTCTACTACGTCGTTAACAGAACCCATAGCGATAATTACTCGCTCTGCATCTGGTGCACCATAGTAGTTAAATAATCCATAATTAGTACCGAGCTTCTCGTTAACCTTGTTCATGTACTTCTCAACTACTGCTGGAAGAGCATCATAAACTGAGTTACAAGCCTCTCTGTGCTGGAAGAAGATATCACCATTCTCATGTGAACCACGAGCTGATGGATGATTAGGATTAAGAGCGTGTGCTCTGAATTCTTCAACTGCATCCATTGGGCACATATCCTTAAGATCTTCGTAATCCCACTCTTCAATCTTCTGAATCTCGTGTGATGTACGGAAACCATCAAAGAAGTTAAGGAAAGGTATCTTTCCTTCAAGTGCTGCACAGTGAGCTACTGGAGAAAGATCCATAACCTCCTGTGGGTTAGTTTCACAAAGCATTGCAAAACCTGTCTGACGACATGCATATACATCTGAATGATCACCAAAGATGTTCAATGCATGTGATGATACTGTACGGGCAGATACGTCGAATACGCATGGGAGCTGCTCACCAGCTATCTTATACATATTAGGAATCATAAGTAAAAGGCCCTGTGAAGCTGTAAATGTTGTTGTTAATGCACCTACACCTAAAGAACCATGAACTGTACCTGCAGCACCAGCCTCTGATTCCATCTCAACTACCTTAACAGTACTGCCGAAAATGTTCTTTCTTCCGGCTGCTGACCACTGGTCAACATAATCTGCCATCGGGCTTGATGGTGTGATTGGATAGATACCAGCAACTTCTGTATATGCATAAGCTACATGTGCAGCGGCTGTATTACCATCCATAGAATGTTTCTGTCTTGCCATTATAAATATTTCCTCCTTAAGAAAATTTAGGCGGCATAAATGTACCAGCTATAAATAACCAGATATACATTATACGTCCCTACATATTACTTAATATTTTATTATCTTTATCCCCAAAAGTAAAGGCATAAATGTGAGATTTCATGCTTATTTCATTATTAAAATCAATACAATGCCATTAAAAACTGGACTTTTCCAATGTCCAAGCATCGGAAAAGTCCAATTACACGATTTACATATTCTTATTATTACTACATTTTATTACTAAACCATTATATTAATCGTCTTCACCCTGAAGTGCATCATAACCTGATTCACCGGTTCTTACCTTTACTACATCCTCAACATCATATACAAAAATCTTACCATCACCGATATGGCCTGTATAGAGAGCCTTTCTTGTAGCATTGATAACATCCATTACAGGAACTGAAGATATTACCATCTCAACCTGTGTCTTAGGAAGAAGCTGGATATCCATTGGAACACCTCTGTAATATTCAGGAGCACCCTTCTGTGTACCACATCCAAGAACCTGTGTAACTGTCATACCTGTAACTCCGATATCGTTCATGGCCTTCTTGAATCTCTCGAATCTCTCCTGCTTCATAAGAATCTCAACCTTGGTAATCTTCTTGCCATCACCTGCATCAGATGTCTTAACAAGAGCAGGTACAGAAGCTTCCATTGATTCTGAACCGATTACATCAACATCACCATCAACAAAGTCCATACCACCAAATTCGAATCCTGCATAAGCACTTGAAAGGCCATGCTCCATAATATCAAGGCCTCTGATTTCTTCTTCCTTAGAAGCTCTGAGTCCGATTGTAGCCTTAATTACTGTGAACACAATCACCATGCATACAGCTGCCCATGCTGCAACTGATACAAATCCTAATAACTGAAGTCCAAGCTGTGTGAATCCACCGCCATAGAAAAGACCTTCGCCCTTAATTGAACCACCTTCTAAAGCAATTGCATATCCTGGAGCTGAACTTGTTGCAAAAAGGCCAACAGCAATTGTACCCCAGATACCATTCATCATATGTACTGCTACAGCACCTACAGGATCATCAACATGAAGCTTGTAGTCAAGAAGCCATACGCCGAATACTACTAAAAGACCAGAAACAATGCCTATCATTGTTGCACCAAATGCATCTGTTACATCACAAGGAGCTGTTATACCAACAAGACCTGCAAGTGAAGCATTTAAACACATTGAAACATCAGGCTTACCATATCTTATCCATGTGAATATCATACATGTTACTGTTGCTACTGCAGGAGCAACTGTTGTTGTAAGGAAAATAGAGCCTAAATCTTCAATTGTTGTTGCTGCTGCACCGTTAAATCCATACCAGCCAAACCACAGAATAAATACACCAAGTGCACCAAGTGGAATATTGTGTCCTGGGAAAGCATTTACCTTTATAACCTTACCATTAGCATCCTTTTCAAACTTACCAATACGAGGTCCAAGAATCTTAGCGCCAATAAGAGCTGAAATACCACCAACCATGTGAATACAACAAGAACCTGCAAAATCATGGAAGCCTAACTGTGCAAGCCAGCCACCGCCCCAGATCCAGTGAGCTTCTATTGGATAGATAAGTGCTGAGATAACTGCTGAGTATACACAATATGATAAGAACTTTGTTCTCTCAGCCATGGCACCTGAAACAATAGTAGCTGTTGTAGCACAGAATACTAAGTTAAATACGAAACTAGAAAAATTAAAATCTTTGTAAGCTGTGAAGATATCAAAACCAGGCTTTCCAATAAAACCAAGTAAATCCTCACCTAATAAGAAACTGAATCCAATAAGAACGAACATTACTGTACCAATACAGAAGTCCATCAGATTCTTCATAATAATGTTACCTGAATTCTTTGCTCTTGTGAATCCTGTTTCTACCATTGCAAAACCTGCCTGCATCCAGAAAACAAGAGCTGCACCTATAAGGAACCACACACCGAATAATTCGGCATCTACTGCTGATAAAATCTCTTGCATAACCATTTCCTCCCTAATCAGAAATTCTTTTTAATTTAATTGCCGGTAACAGAGTTGATCAGGTTCTGTACCTGATTAAACAGAATGCAAAAAAGGCGTGCAGGCAGTTTTTCCAAACTGCTTACACGCCTTTGTGTACATCACTGTTCAATTCATGCTGTTAATTATACTCGCCATTTTCAATAATTATTGAAAAAATCGGACATTTTTATTGACTTTTTAATTTTTTCTTAATAATATTTTAATAAATAAACTTTTAGAGGAGACAATTTATGAAACGTATGATACAGCCATTTGGAATTGACATGCATAAAAATGTTCTTACAGACACAAAAGCAGTTAAGCATATGCATTTTTACGAAGCAGATAAAACTAATACCATCCTTAACATCTCATTTATTCCATCATCCACTACAGAATGGATAATATGTTACAACGATAATAATGACATATCTGAATTCATATGTATCGGATGCCAGAACATATTTACAACACTGTCTCTTAAAGAATTTGACCATTATTTCGGGATAAGATTCGACAACACTGGCTGCTACTTTAATAAAGGCTGTGATATTAAGACTTATCCCGTCAACATTACAGACAATATATTCCGTTATGAGCCAGCCCCTGAATCATATGAGATGCAGCTAATAAAGGATTTTCACAATTCTTCATCCTTTAAAGACAGAATTACACTTTTTAAAGCATTTGTTACAGATTGCAAGACCTTCTGCCCTGTTTCTGAAAATATTGAGAAACTTAACAGACTTATATATTCAGGTACCAGTACTGTTGCAGAATTATCAGCAGAATCAGAATATTCTGTAAGACATATATCAAGGCTTTACAACGAAGTCTATGGTATTGGTGCGAAGGATTTTATCAAAATGTACAGATTCCAGAATGTCCTTGCAGCCATAATTGCTGACCCAGAACGTGATAACAGCTCCTTTATTGAAGGTGCAGGTTATTCGGATCAGGCACATTTCCAAAGAGAATTCAGGACATTTATGGGAATGACTCCTAAGAAGTACATAAAACTTATCAAGAATTTCTGATATACATGCTAAAACAGGTGACAATCTTCACAATCAGACTGCCACCTGCTTTTCTTAATCTCCATCAGTTAATATAAAATCACTCATCACTGTATTACATATATCCATGCCATATTCAGTAAGCCTTAACATATCTGCCTGCTTTACAAGAAGGCCTTTATTAATATTCTGTTCTGTCTCTTTAGCATAAACATCATTAATTGAAACTCCAAACCTGTTCTGAAAATCCTTCACATCAACTCCTGTAACCTTTCTTAGTCCAAGAAACATGAATTCTTCCATTGCATCTTCTTTAGTCAGTATTTCAATATTTTCATGAAGTTTTCCTATATCACCGTTAAGCTCTATATACTTCTTGACATCTCTTATGTCGGAATACCGCACATTCTCTGTAAATCCTGCTGCCGAACACCCAAAGCCATAATACTCTCCTCTGTTCCAATACAGAAGATTATGCCTGCATTCGAAGCCCGGTCTGCTATAATTGGATATTTCGTATCTTTCATACCCTGCATTTCCAAGAATCTGCTTCGTTATATGGTACATGCGCCTGTCCTCTTCCTCATCAGGAACCGGCGGAAACTTGTCAATATTATCAGCCAGATAAGTGCCTTCCTCAAGAATAAGGCTATACGCCGATATATGCTCCGGCTGTAATGCCGTCACCTTGTCAAATGTATTTTCAAGAGTTGCTTCAGTCTGCCCCGGAATAGCCGACATAAGGTCAACATTAATATTATTAAAGCCTGCAGCCCTTGCCAGTCTGAAGCTTTCCTCAAACTGTTCAAATGTGTGTATTCGCCCAAGCATTTTTAATTCATTATTATCAGCAGACTGTAAGCCAAAGCTTAACCTGTTCACTCCTGCGGCTCTGTATTCTGAAAGCCTGCTTTCATTAACTGTTCCCGGATTACATTCCATTGTTATCTCAGCATCATCCAAAACATCAAAGCAATCCCTGACAGCAGCTAATATATCAGCTATACAGCCATCAGGCAGTACTGACGGAGTACCTCCACCAAAGAATATGGATGTTATCTTATCTTTTACCTGCCCATCTGCTGTATTTCTGATTTCATTAATAAGTGCCTTAGTGTAAGCATATTTTACAGCATCACCAGCCGGAGCAGACAGGAAATCACAATATATACATTTGTGTACACAAAAAGGGATATGTATATATATCCCTTTTTCATATGTTTTATTCATCATCTAACTTTAATACGCTCATAAACGCCTTCTGTGGAATCTCTACATTACCAATCTGGCGCATACGCTTCTTTCCTTCCTTCTGCTTCTCAAGAAGTTTCTTCTTTCTTGAGATATCACCACCGTAACATTTTGCAAGTACATCTTTTCTGAGTGCCTTGACAGTTTCTCTTGCAATTACCTTGCTTCCGATAGCTGCCTGAATAGGAATCTCAAACTGCTGTCTTGGAATCTCTTCCTTGAGCTTCTCACACATTTTACGGCCTCTCTCCTCAGCATTGCCGGCAAATACAATGAATGAAAGTGCATCAACTTCTTCTTTGTTAATAAGAATATCAAGCTTGACAAGCTTAGAACGCTCATACCCCTTCATCTCATAATCAAATGATGCATAACCTCTTGAGCGTGATTTAAGTGCATCAAAGAAATCATATATAATCTCATTAAGAGGAAGGTCATACTTAAGCAGTGCCCTTGTCTGCTCAATATATTCCATTCCATTATATATGCCTCGTCTTTCCTGACAAAGTTTCATAATAGGTCCGACGAATTCTGTTGTAACCATAATCTCAGCACTTACCATAGGCTCTTCCATATAATCAATCTCAGAAGGGTCCGGCATATTAGACGGATTAGTAAGGTCAATTACATCTCCGTTCGTCTTGTGAACCTTATATATAACGCCCGGTGCGGTTGTTACAAGGTCAAGATTATATTCTCTCTCAAGTCGTTCCTGTATAATCTCTAAGTGAAGAAGTCCTAAGAATCCACATCTGAAGCCAAATCCAAGTGCAATAGATGTCTCTGGCTCAAACTGCAGGGCTGCATCATTAAGCTGCAGCTTTTCAAGTGCATCTCGTAAATCCTGATACTTGGCGCCATCTGCCGGATATAATCCGCAGTAAACCATAGGATTAACCTTCTTGTAACCAGGAAGTGGCTGCTCACACGGTCTGTCATTATCAGTAACTGTATCACCAACTCTTGTATCTCTTACATTCTTGATACTTGCTGTAATATAGCCAACCATTCCTGCTGTAAGCTCATCGCATGGAATAAAACGGCCTGCACCGAAATATCCAACCTCAACGACCTCTTCTACAGCTCCGGTTGCCATCATTCTTATCTTAGTACCCTTCTTGACAGTACCTTCTTTAATTCTTACAAATATTATAACACCCTTATATGCATCATATAACGAATCAAATATAAGCGCTGAAAGTGGTGCGGAAGCATCTCCTGATGGTGCCGGAATCTTAGTTACAATCTGTTCAAGAACCTCTTCAATATTAATTCCGTTCTTGGCTGATATAAGCGGTGCATCCTGTGCCTCTATTCCTATAACATCCTCAATCTCTTCGATAACTCTTTCAGGTTCTGCACTTGGAAGGTCAATCTTATTAATTACAGGAAATACATCAAGATCATGGTCTAATGCAAGATATACATTAGCAAGTGTCTGTGCTTCAATTCCCTGTGCTGCATCTACTACAAGTATAGCACCATCACAGGCTGCAAGTGCTCTTGATACCTCATAATTAAAGTCGACATGTCCCGGAGTATCAATAAGATTGAATATATATTCCTGTCCATCTGATGCCTTATATACAGTTCTTACTGTCTGTGCTTTAATTGTAATTCCTCTTTCTCTCTCAAGATCCATGTTATCAAGAATCTGCTCCTGCATCTCTCTTGATGTGAGAAGTCCGGTTTTTTCAATTATTCTGTCAGCCAGTGTTGACTTGCCATGATCAATATGTGCAATAATACAAAAATTTCTTATGTTCTTCTGATTAATTCCTGCCATTAATATAACCCCGCTTGTTTTAAATAATCTTTTATGCCATCTGCTATGGCTTGTGCTGTCTTAGTTTTATCAGTTGTTACTTTCTTTAAATCTGATACATTAGTTATAAAACCCATGTCTATTACTGTGCTTGTACATTTGCTATGAGCGTTAATATAATAATTATCCTTTGCATCTCCAACTGTACCGGTTTTCACTCCACGATTCTTAATTCCAGTACTTTTTTCCATGCTCTTAAGAATAATCCTTGAAAGCTCTGCTGCCTCAACAGGCTTTGTCGTGTGAATATAACTCTCCGCACCGGAAACTGATGTATCTGCATTATATGAATTCATTCTAAGTGACACACATATATATACTTTTGACGAATTACATATCTTTACACGTTCTTCGTCTGTAACATCCCTATCTGATGTTCTTGTCATGACAACCTCAATCCCATCGGATTCAAGCTTTGACTTAATATCAAGAGCCATTTCAAGATTTATATCCTTTTCCTTCCTGCCTGATGACGACACTCCAGTATCCTTTCCACCTTTTGATGGATCAAGACAGACTACAGCCTTTGAAGACGCCCCTTTAGATTCAACATTCTTATTATCATTAAGATATCCACTTGTTCTGGTTTCGCTCTCGGTTTCTTTGCCAATAACGTTTCCCTCACTTACAGTATCCTTAAAAAAATCATTATACACCATTAAAGTGATAACCAGCAAGCAGACAAGCGTAGCCAGTCCGAATAATTTATCTATTCTAAATGTTTTACGATGTTTCATTATAGTACCCCATTAATATTTCTTGTACTATTGTCCATAAGGAAGGGGTAAATGTCAACAACTTTTAACCATTTCTTTTCTTAACTGACGCATTATTTTCTTTTCAAGCCTTGAAATATATGATTGTGAAATTCCTAACATATCAGCAACCTCTTTCTGTGTCTTTTCTTCTCCATCCTCTGAACTCAAACCAAATCTCAAATCAACTATTATTCTTTCACGCTCCGGAAGCTGGTTTATAGCCTTTTTAAGCATTTTGCACTCAACCTCTGTTTCAATATCCCTATATATAATATCCTCATCCGTTCCAATAATGTCTGACAACAGAAGTTCATTACCATCCCAGTCAACATTAAGCGGTTCATCAATTGACACTTCTGCTTTTATCTTACTATTTCTTCTAAGATACATAAGAATTTCGTTTTCTATACACCTTGATGCATATGTTGCAAGCTTGATATTTTTATCCTTATCATATGAATTAATTGCTTTGATAAGCCCTATTGTTCCAATTGATATCAAATCCTCTACACCAACCCCTGTATTGTCAAATTTCTTCGCAATATAAACAACGAGCCTTAAATTATGTTCTATCAGGGTGTGCTTTGCTTCAGCATCAGAAGCTGTCCCCAGTGCTTCTATTGCGTTCTGTTCCTCACTTGCCCCAAGTGGTGCCGGCAATATATCTGTCCCACCTATATAATGTACGTCACCCTGCTTTAATAAACAAAAATTCTTTATAGAAGGCATTACCTTAAACTGAAAATGATCCGCCATCGCAACCTTTACTACCATATTTCTATCCATCCTTTTATTTTCTTCAAACTTCCGATTCTTCTACATAATCATGTCCTTCCCCAAAAGGGCATGATAATCCCCATTCTTATTAATCTGCCTAAGAGACATACCTATAGCCGCATGCTCCCTTTTCACAACATTTTCTCCCTCGTATATATGTATATAATCTGCTGTTATGATTTCCATCATCCCACCTGAATTTCCCACACTGTTATATGGAATCAGATGATATCCAAGCTTTTGTAAGTTATCTATGTCACTGAGAATATCGTTGAAATACGTTCTTTCAACCACTGTAACAGGTCTTTTCCCAACATAATCAATAAGGCTGTTGCCTGTATCAATTATTGCGTCCATTTCAAATTCCCGTTCCGCTACGCCAATCACAATGTGTCTTTTCAAACCATCTGTTATCCTGATAGTTTTAAGTGTCTTAAGCACAATGACAACAACTATAACCGTCACAGTAAGAAAGATTACAAGCTCACTGTCAGACAGAATTACATTTCCAATAAAATACCCTGCAAATGTGTACTTTAACCAATGCATTATCCCACCTGCAAAAAGTGCAATAAGAATCATTCCTGCACCTGCTTTCAACAGATTCCTCATATAAAGCTTTAATTGTTTTGATGTTTTCTGCTTAAAGTCTTTAGTACCGGAAAGCATTATCATAGCCATGATTAATGTTACCGGAACATATGTAATAAACTTTTCAAGCAGTGCAAATCTTAGTGGAATACACACACATATGACAGCCCATACAGCTCCTAAAGTGGCAGAAATAATCATTCTGGATATTCTGGCAGAAAATTTAAATATCCAGTCTGTTATAAGCAGCACGCACAGGTTTGCCACAAGGTTTATTCCAAACAGAACATCTGCATATATAACCGTTTCGTACATCACCTCCTTGTTTTGAATCCGTTTCTTTGTTACAAGTGGAATTATATACGACATATCATGCAAAATTTGTCAAAACAACAGAGTGGGCACAAAAAAACACCGCCAGCAAACTGACGGTGTTAAATATACTTATATTAAATTATTACTTCTTATTCTTCTGTAAAAATGTTGGAATTGTGATTCCTCTGTCCTTAACCTGTGGTGTAACAGGTGATGGCTGCTTAAGTCCTGGAAGCGGAGCATCATTTGATGCCGAAGATGTTCTTGCTGCTGGCTGTGAATATGTATACTGTGGCTTAACATTAACAGTTGGTCTTGTTGCCTGTGCCATACCTGCAAATCCTGCCATAGCCTTATTAACATTACCGTCCTCAAGACCTGTTGCGATAACAGTAATTGTAGCCTGATCTGTAACGCTCTCATCATACATAGCACCAAAGATAATGTTAGCATTATCTCCTGCAAGTTCCTGAACGTAGCTTGCAGCTTCATTAGCTTCGATAAGACTGATATCACCTGAGATATTGATGATAACATGAGATGCACCCTCAATAGTTGTCTCAAGAAGTGGGCTTGTAACAGCCTGCTTAACTGCTTCGATAGCCTTGTCATCGCCTGTAGCTGTACCGATACCGATATGTGCAACACCCTTGTCCACCATAACAGTCTTAACATCAGCAAAGTCAAGGTTAATAAGACCTGGTACATTGATAAGGTCTGTAATTCCCTGAACAGCCTGCTGTAACACTTCATCAGCCTTCTTTAATGCCTCTGGCATAGTTGTTCTTCTGTCTACTATCTCTAAAAGCTTGTCATTAGGAATAACAATAAGTGTATCTACGTTCTCCTTAAGCTTCTCAATTCCTGATTCAGCATTAGCCATTCTTGTTCTTGCTTCAAACTTGAAAGGCTTAGTAACAACACCTACTGTAAGAATTCCCATATCCTTAGAAATCTTAGCTACTACAGGAGCTGCACCTGTACCGGTTCCGCCACCCATACCACATGTAACGAATACCATATCAGCACCTTTAATTGCCTGTGTAAGTTCTTCAACATTCTCCTCTGCTGCCTTCTCACCAATCTCAGGCTGTGCGCCTGCTCCAAGTCCCTTAGTGAGCTTCTCACCTATCTGGATAGCAGTTGGAGCCTTACATAGAGTGAGTGCCTGACTATCAGTATTAATACCAATAAATTCAACTCCTCCGATATTCTCATCTATCATTCTGTTAACCGCGTTATTTCCCGCTCCACCTACACCAACAACTATAATCTTTGCTGATGACTCCTGGTCATTAGTCATTATCTCTAACAAGGTTGTTGCCTCCTTTAATATCTAAAAATTGCACTACATAATATATTATAATTTTTCGTCTAAAATATCAACCGTTTTTTTACTTTTCACGTTTAAAAATTATAGAACTTTCATCGCCATTATAATCATCAAGATACAGTGTTCCTTTAAGTGTTCCGAATCTGGATGATAACTGCTTTAATTCAAAAAGCCTGTCTGTAAAATCCTTGCTGCTTCCAAGGCTTACCTTAACATCGCCCATATAAAGCGTAATATTATAAGAGGCATCAAAATACACTTTGTCCACATCAATATCATACTTATCAAAGCTCTGTATAAGATCAAGAATTGTATTGTATATATCTGCATTTCCCACATCAAGCTTCGTATTGATTACTATTGAATCAAACTTAAGTCCGTCAATCTGCGGAACATTTTCATATAAATCCGTTGAGCTTTCTACTACAATTCCATCTTTATCAAAATACATATTACAGCCCATGTACCTGACATAACCTACTATTGCCTTTTCATATACTGTTACATAAAGCCTGTCCGGCCAGTCCGTCTCAACATCATATTTCTGGATAAATGGTATTTTGGTGTCTTTTTGTCCAAAAATCCTGAAATATAGCAGATTAACATAATCACCACCAAATATATATTTTTTAAGTTCTTCATCCGAATAATGAGTTGAACCCACAAATTCTATTGTATCAGCCTCAAACACCTTATATGTAACACCAAAAAGCATTCCGGCAACAGCTGCAATAACTGCAAATATAATAAGGGTTTTCTTTCTTTTTCTGCCCCGTCTTTTTTTCTGGTTTACACTGTTACTATTCCTACTACCCATTATCTTTCCAACTTAATCTGACTGCTTATATTAAATACAACCCCAAGTTCAAGCAGCAAAAATACTGCCGCCGTACCTCCATAACTTATGAATGGAAGTGATACTCCCGTATTAGGTATTGTATTAGTTACAACTGCTATATTAAGAATTACCTGTATGGCAATATGTGCAAATACTCCTGTTGCAAGCATTGAACCAAACAAATCAGGTGCATTCTGTGCTATATGGTTAATTCTCCATAACATTACAATAAACAGGGCAATCAGGCAGAATGCTCCAAAAAGTCCCAGCTCCTCACATATAACAGAGAATATCATATCATTCTGTGATTCCGGGATATATCCAAGCTTCTGAAGACTCTTGCCAAGACCTTTGCCAAAAAGACCTCCTGAGCCTATGGCATATAACGCCTGAACTGTCTGGTATCCCTTATCATCAATATATTTCTCAGGATTAAGCCATACAAGTATACGGTTTAATCTGAATTTTCCAGTCATATTTCCCGACGCTGCCATCTTCTTTATCCATGAGTAAAATGCGCCAAAAGCCACCGCTGCCAGCCCCGTCAGTGCAACATATATTTTATATCCCGGATATGCCACAAATGTCATAACAACGGAGATAAGTGCTACAATAAGTGCGCTGCTCATATTAGAAGACAGCACATAAACAAGCAGTGCCGGTGCAAAACCGGCTATTATACATATCACTATAACAGTCCTGAATTTCTTTATATTCTGCCCTGCTTTCACTATAAGAAGTGCAGTCATGGCAATCGTTCCAATCTTTACAAGCTCCGCAGGCTGGAATTGTCCCAAACCCGGAATCTTTATCCATCTGGTGGCTCCATTTCTTGTAATTCCAAGAGGAGTCTTTAAAAGGAACATGCAAAGAAGTCCGCCTATATATATTACAACTGCAAGCTTCTTAAGATAATGATAATCTAAAATCTTCGTTTCAACTATCATTAAAGCAAAGCCTATTATAGTAAATATAAGCTGTTTTCTGAAATAAAACTCCGGATCACCCTCTTCAATCTGTGCTGTATAAGAGCTTGTGCTGTAAATCATTGTAAGTCCAAAGCCAACAATGAATACAAGCACAAAAAGAAGAGTGTAATCAAAGTAAAATCCATATTGTTTTCTCTTTTTTCTGTTTCTGTTATTTCTTCTATTTCTATTATTCCCCGGCATAAAGCACCGCCTTTTTACAGATTATTGACAAGATCCTTGAATATTCTTCCTCTCTGTTCGTAGTTATCGAACATTCCCCAGCTTGCACATGCAGGAGATAAAAGAACCGCATCTCCACTCACCGCATTTTTAGCACATATATCTACTACCTGTTCCATTGAATCAGCATATTCGATATTATCAAAGCCATATTTCTTACATGTATCAGCAATCTTGGCACTTGTCTGTCCTATAAGCACAAGAAGCTTAACCTTATCCTTAAATGCCTTTACATAAAGGTCGAATTCTGAGCCTTTATCATAACCTCCGCCGATAAGAATTGTAGGTTTAACCATAGCTTCAATAGCCTTAACTGCTGCCTCTGGGTTAGTTCCCTTGGAATCATTATAGTAATCAACACCATTCTTAGTTGCAACATATTCAATTCTGTGTTCAACAGCCTTAAATTTCTTAACCTGTTCTATTATAATATCATCAGGAATTCCGGCAGCCTTAGTCATTGCAATTGCTGCACATACATTTTCATAGTTATGCTTTCCTAAAAGATTCATGTCATGAACATTCAACATGTCATAATCATTAGTTCCATCTGTATACTTAATCATCTCACCATCTACATATGCTCCGACTGATGGCTTTCTTTCACTTGAAAACCACACGACATCAGCCTTACACTCAGGTGCAAAGTCTGTAAGATACTTATCCTCAAGATTAAGCACACATGTATCTGCCTTAGTCTGGTTCTCACTTATTCTTTCCTTGGTCCATGCATAGCATTCCATTGTATGGTGTCTGTTAAGATGGTCAGGTGTAATATTAAGAATTGCAGATACAATCGGATGGAATTCATGTACTGTCTCTAACTGGAAGCTGCTTATCTCAGCAACTGTATATGAGTCCTCACTTGTCTTTAACACTTCACCTGTATATGAATTGCCTATATTACCAACGACAAATGTTTTCTCATTATATGCAGCAATTATCTGTCCAACAAGTGCTGTAGTTGTTGTCTTTCCGTTAGTTCCTGTAATTGCAATAACCTTACCCTTATCATAATTATATGCAAGCTCAATCTCGCCCCATACAGGGATACCGGCATTCTTAAATGTAAGCACTATCGGACTGTCAATAGGAACACCCGGACTTATTACAAGCAGATCAATCTTCGGAAGAAGTGACTCATCAAATGCTCCGATGATAATCTCTGCCTTGTTATCTCCTAACTTCTCCTGCACCTTCTGTCTGTCAAGCTTTTCATTGCCATCATACAGTATGCAGTCAGCACCAACTTTATTCAAAAGGTCTACGGCTCCAATACCACTTATACCTGTTCCCACGACCATTACTGTCTTATTCTTTAAATTCATCGTCGTTTACTTCCTTTCATACAAAATGTATACAAAAATATATTACTATCAATCATCGTTTTTTTCAAGTTGAACTGACCTTTCTATACCAATATACGGCAATATATTTTCATACAGTGTCTTAACAACAGGAGCAGCAATTGTTCCACCATAATATACACCTGTTGGTTCATCAATTAAGCACATCGCTATAACCTGTGGATTATCAGCCGGAGCAAATCCTATGAATGATGAAATATATTTTCCTGAACCTCTTGGCAGCTTCTGTGATGTTGCCGTTTTTCCTCCTATTGAATAGCCGTCAATATATGCTTTCGTTCCTCCGCCTTCTGACACTACACCCTCAAGAATCTTTTTCATCGTTTCACTCGTTTGGGATGATATTGCCTCATCCTGTGTTGAATATGCAAATTCATTTACCACTGAACCATCTGATGAACCTGTGTATAAGCCAAAATGTGGTGTAACAAGTCTTCCACCATTTACAATCGCCGAAACAGCCCTTAACATCTGAACGGGTGTTATCTGGAAAGACTGTCCGAATGACATTGTGGCAAGCTCAACCGCACCTACATTTTCCTGCTTATGAATAATCGTTCCTGCCTCTCCTGACAGATCTATTCCTGTCTTTGCAAGAAGTCCAAGCTTACCCATGTACAGATACATATTATCAGTACCGACTCTTCTGCCCCATTCAACAAATGCCGGATTACACGAATTATACACTGTATGTGTAAAATCCTGTGTTCCATGTCCTGTTGTTTTGTGACATCTTATTCTTCTGTCAGAAACAACCGTTGCACCTGAACATGTGAAAGAATCATTTAAACCCACCACGCCTGTCTCAAGTGCTGCTGTT
>OGXR01000203.1_pt1 | contig 46155 bp, 43 predicted proteins | sample 1576331 | NCBI WGS metagenome assembly OGXR01 (sample SAMEA3541473, study PRJEB24748) | human gut metagenome | biome: human gut; feature: human-associated habitat; material: faeces | place: China | collected 2012 | reverse complement strand
AGCCCTGGCTATATCTTCGTGGCTCAGGCCCTTTATTTCCGCTATCTTTTCAACTATATACCGCAGCTTTCCCGAGTCGTTCCGCTTGCCGCGGAAGGGTACCGGGGTCAGGTAGGGGCTGTCGGTCTCTATGAGGATGCGCTCCAAAGGGCACCACTCAAGGACCTCAAGGGCTTTTCGGGCGTTTTTATAGGTTATGGGGCCGTCAAAGCCCAGGTGCCAGCCGCGTTTCACCAGCTCCTTCGCCATCTCCAGGCTGCCGGAAAAGCAGTGGAACACCCCGCGCAGGGCGGGATAGCGCGCCGTTATGCGCAGGCAGTCCTCGTGCGCCTCGCGGTCGTGGATGATGACGGGCTTATTCAGCTCCAGGGCCAGCTCCAGCTGGGTGACGAACATCTCGTACTGGAGCTCCTTGTGCTCCTTGTCCCAGTAGTAGTCGAGCCCTATCTCCCCTATCGCGACGCACTTCGGGTGCGCGGCCAGCTCGCGGACGAGGGCTGCGCTCTCGAAGCGCCAGCTCTCCCACTCCTCCGGCTGCCAGCCCACGGCGGCGTAGACGAAGGGATAGCGCTCCGCCAGCGCTATCGCCGCGCGGCTCGATGCCTCGTCGCAGCCGGGGTCTATGATGCAGTCCACGCCCGCGGCGGGCATGGAGGCCAGCAGCTCGTGCCTGTCCGCGTCGAAATGGCTGCTGTCGTAGTGCGCGTGAGTGTCGAAGTACATGTCATCACCTCCCCACGATAATAAACCAAGCCGGCGTTGCGCGCAAGGGCCGGACGTGCTAAAATAGCCGCATGGAACTTACGGCGCGCAGGCTCACGGACATCTACATCTGCCTCATGCTGGCCGCTTTCCCTCTCTGGACGGGCTTTGAGGGCTACACCGGCATCACAAGGGCAAAATTCCTCTTCTTCGCCGCGCTGACGGGGCTCTGGCTCGCGGCGCTGGCACTCTGCGCGCTGAAATACCGGTCGAGGCTGCGAAGGCCGCGGGGCTTTGCGCTCTGCGTCCTCGCCTTCATGGCGGCGGCCTGCCTCTCGGCAGCGTTTTCTGGGAATTTCCAGCACGCGCTGCTGGGCGGCAACAGGTACGACGGGCTTGTGACCCTGCTGCTCTATGGCTGCATCGCACTCGGCGTCTCGCGTTGGGGACAGAGGCGTGAACTTTATGTAAACCTTACGGCGCTGGCAGCGTGGCTCTGCGCGCTGGTCTGCTTTTTGCAGCTGCTGCGGGTGAACGTGCTGGGGCTTTTCCCCGATGGCCTCGACTTTTACGACGCGGGGACGCGGTATTCGGGCGAATTTCTGGGCACGATAGGCAATACGAACCTGCTTGCGGGCTGGTTTTGCCTTGTCATCCCGCTGCTTACGCTCTCGGCGCTGAGGGCGAAGGGGGTGCGTCGCTGGCTGCTGCTTTTGCCCGCGGCGGGCTGTCTGGCGCTGCTCATAGTCATCAGTGCGCAGAGCGGGCTGGCAGGCTGCCTGGGCTGTCTGCTGATAGTGTCCCCGTATTATGTTAACTATGCCGGCCGGCGGAAGGCTGCCCTGGCGCTGGGTGTTGCGATACTGGCGCTCTGCATCGCGTCTCTTGCGGCGGTATACCTTTGGCCGCCGGACGGCGGGACTTTATGGGAGCTTTCGGAAATCCTGCACGGCAGGGCGCAGGACGGCTTCGGCTCCAGCCGGGTGGCCATCTGGCGGGAGGCGCTGAGGCTCTTTGCGGAGCGTCCACTGCTCGGCGGCGGGCCGGACAGCTTCGGCCTGCGCTCGGCGCTGGATTTCTCCCGCTATGTGCCGGAGACGGGTCAGACGCTGAAGACCCACGCTGACAACGCTCACTGCGAGCCGCTGGGCTACCTCGTGAACCTCGGCCTTCTCGGCTTTGCGGCCTGGGCGGCGCTGACCGCCGCTGCGCTCCGGCGCTGGCTGCGCGGAGCTGGGCCGGAATACGGCGCGGGGCTCGTCTGTTACCTTGTACAGAGCCTTTTCGGGCTTGGGCTCTGCCTGGTGGCGCCTATAGCCTGGATATACATGGGGCTTATCTGCTCCGAAAGCGAGGAGGGAGAAACATGCAGAGCGGAAGAGGGCGCGAGCTTGCGCCCGACGTCGTAAAACTCGCAGCCTGTGCTGGCGTTATTGTCATACACACCTCCGGCTATGGGCTGAAGCTCTTTGAGATCGGCAGCTTTTCCTGGCTCTCCTGCACGCTTTGGGACTGCCTGGCGCGCTTTGCGGTGCCTGTCTTTTTCATGTGCACGGGCGCGCTGATGCTCCCGCCGGAGCGCCGGTTCACAGGGCGGGACATTTTCAGGCGCTACTTCCTGCGAGTGCTCGTCATCCTGCTCGTCTGGGCCTGGCTATACTATGTCTACGGCGTTATCGGCACCTACATCTTCACGGGCTGGCTGGAGCCGGGCTGGCTGCTCAATTCGGTTGTCCACACGCTGTGCTTTGACCACCACCTGCACCTGTACTACCTCCAGATACTCCTGCTGCTCTATGCGGCGCTACCGGTGCTCCGGGCGCTGGTGCGCGGGGCGACGGAAAAGGAGCTCGACTGGGCCATTTTTCTCTGGGCCGTGCTGGGCATAGGCTGGCCGCTCCTGAAGCTCTGGCCGCCGCTGGCCTGGCTGGGAGGCATCACGCCGCAGTACCCGCTCAACATGTGCTGGGCCGCGCTGGGCTACGCGCTGCTGGGCCATGTGATGAACTCGCGGGAGCCTGGGCCGCTTTGGCGCTACGGCGCGGCGCTGGCCCTGGGCCTGGCCGTCACTTTCGGCGGGACGGTGTTCATGTCCCTCAGAAACGGAGCGGTGTTCGAGGCCTTCATGGAGGGCATGTCCCCCGGGCCGGCGCTCATGGCCTACGGCGTCTTCGGCGGCGCGCGCAGGCTCTGTGCTGGCAGGCAGAGCACGCCCCGGCTGGCAAAGCTCGTGAAGGCCAGCTTCTGCGTCTATCTCGCGCACCACGCCTTCGTCATGGCCTTCCGGCAGCTGGGCTTTGACCTCACGATAATGCCGCCGCTCATCGCGGTGCCGGTGGAGGGCGCGGCGGTGTTCGCGCTCAGCCTCGCGGCCTGGTGGCTGCTGTCGAAGATACCCTTTGTGAACAAGCATCTTATATAGTTGGGAGTATGAAACATGGAAAAATTCGCTGACATGAGCCTGGACGCCTTTACCGCCGCGCTCGCCTCGAAGGAGGCCGTGCCGGGAGGAGGCGGGGCCGCGGGCCTCGCCGGGGCGCTCGCCGCCGCGCTTGGCGCGATGGTCTGCAACCTCACCTCCGGAAAGAAGAAATACGCCGAGTACGAGGCCGACATCGCCGCGGCGCTCGAAAAGCTGGAGCTGACGCGCAAATACATGCTCCGCCTCGTGGACGAGGACGCAAAGGCCTTCCAGCCGCTGCAAAAATACCTCTCCCTGCCCAAGGACGACCCCGAGCGCGCCGCGCACATGGACTCCGCCCTGCGCGTGGCCTGCTTCATCCCCACTGAGGTGCTCTACACCGCCGCACAGACGGCGGAAGTGCTCCGCTCTCTCGCGGACAAGGGCGCGAAGGGCGCCATTTCCGACGTGGGCGTCGGCCTCGAACTCTGCCGGGCGGCAATGCGCGCCGCGCGGCTCAACATCCTCATAAATGCCGCTGGCATGGAGGACGAGGTCTTTGCCATGACCCTCCGGCGCGAGTGCGAGCTGGTTTTCGAGCAGTACGGCCCCATCATCGACGCGGGACTCGCCGCAGTGGAAGCGAGGATAGGCTGATGGCGCAGATCTTGAGCGGGGCACCGGCGGCTGAGGCCATGCTCGCCGGCCTCAGCGTCAGGGCGCGCGCGCTACGCGAGCGCGGCGTCACGCCGACGCTGGTAATCCTGCGCGTTGGCGCGCAGGAGGCGAGCCGGTCCTACGAGCGTGCGGCCAAAAAGGCCTGCACCGCCGCCGGGGTGGAGTCTTTCACGATAGAACTGCCGGAAAACGCGCACATGGACGCCGTACTCCATGCAGTCCGCAGCATAAACGCCGAGGCGGGCGTCCACGGCGCGCTGCTCCTGAGGCCCATGCCCTTCAAAAAGACCGAGCAGGCCGCCTGCCGGGAACTTGCCGCGTCAAAAGACGTGGATGGGGTCTCCCCCGCTTCCCTGGCCTCGGTCTTTACGGGCGAGCGCGCGGGCTTCGCGCCCTGCACCGCCCGGGCCGTGCTGGAGCTGCTTGACTACTACGGCATAGAGCCGCGCGGCAAGAGGGTCGCCGTTGTGGGCCGCAGCCTCGTCGTGGGCAAGCCCCTGGCCATGCTGCTCACGGCCAGGGACGCGACGGTGACGCTCTGCCACTCCCGAACGCCGGATCTCCCCGGCCTCTGCCGGAGCTGCGACATCGTCGTCGCTGCCGCGGGGCAGCCCGGCCTCTTGGGCGCGGACTGCTTTGCGCCCGGCCAGGTGGTGGTGGACGTCGGCACGAACGTCACGCCCGAGGGCCTGCGCGGGGACGTGGATTTCGAGGCCGCCTGCGGCACTGCCGCCGCCGTCTCCCCCGTCCCCGGCGGCGTGGGCCGCGTGACCTCCGCCGTCCTCGCCCTGCACACCGTAGAGGCCGCCGAAAAACTCAGCTGACGCAGCCCCCCGCCAATGCGGGGCCGTCCCGCGCTCCGTCACCATTCGCGCAGTAGAAAAAGGTCCGCCGCAAAAAGCGGCGGACCTTTTCTGTCCAAGGGTTATTCTGAAGCGAACTGCTCAAGTATCCTTTCTGCACGTTCGAGGTTGAAGATATGGCAGGTACAGGACGGCGCGAGGCGGGCGGCGCCTTCATGGGGGCTGAGCTTGCCCTTTCTCACCTTTTCAGCTATGTCCTCCACCAGCGGGAACGGCACCATGCCATGACCGCACATGGACGATATATCTGAGATGCGGCTGTCCGCCGGCAAACATTCCTCCCGGTTTCCCCAGACGCCCAGGGATATGTTCACCGTGTGCGGTTCGAGGCCGGAGCGATGGCAGCACTCGTGGACCGTATCAAAGAGGCCGGAGACTACCACCGATATGCCAAGGTCCGCCTCTCTCAGTTCTTTCATGCACGCTATCAGGTCCTCTTCCCGTTTGAAGACCGCATGAATGACGGCATTGTCGGTGATGAGCGGCTTTGCGCGTTCCAGATTCTCCGGCGTGAGCTTTTCCGGAAATCCAATGACTCCGGCGTTGGCGGTATCGTACTTTGTCACTATCTCCGCAAGTCTGTAAAGATAGGGCGCACAGCCGTCGCGGTTATATCCCCGCGCTCCAAGAGCGAGCATGGGGAAGTCGTTTTTCAGGCTCTCGACGCTGCCGCTTCTATGTAGTGTGTGAGACATATCAGCCCTCCCTGATATGGCCAAGCCCTATGCAGGTCTTGCCGTTCGGGCGCATGGCCACGCCTGCGCTCTCAAGTTTTTGCAGCATTGGGTTCTCTCCGTCTTTCAGCTTTACTATCAGGTCCACGCTGAAAACGGTATCCACATTCTTCTGCGCCTCTTTCAGGTCGCTCAGGAATCCCTCAAGTTCGTCCGGTTCCAGCAGGCCCTCTATGATGGCTGAAAGTGCACGCTCATTCAGGAATTCCTTTTTCACCACTCCGGGTTCCCCATCCTCAAAAATGAGCGCTGTCGGGTTCTCGGTCTCGAGCTGCGCGCCGTGCTTCACAAACACTTCTGCGATCGTCTGCAGGTCCGCGAAACTCGAGCCTGTCGAGGGCCGTCCCATCTCACAGGCTATGCCGACCTTGCCGAAGGGGAAACGGTCGGTCACGTCGTTCGTCTTCATTTCTTCGGTGCCGCGGCCGGGGATACCCGTGTTGGGTGACTTTTCACGCACGTTGCTGAAGATCGCACGGATCAGCCGGGGCATCACCATGGTCTGCTGGACAAGCGCGTCTTTTTTGCAAACGCCCGAAAAGCGGCAGTTCCCGCATTCGACGCACAATTGCAGGTCTATATATGCCAGTTTGTTCTGGATGCTTATGGCCCTCGTGGGGCAGTATGGGATGCACTGACCGCATCCAACGCATTTATTTTGATCTATTACCAAGCTCTTACCTCCTTTTCACTTGCCCCGCTCAGGAGACTATGCAGGTCGTGAACCACGGCACGAATGTAATTATCAGCAGGCCCGCGACCGAGGACACAAGGAACCATTTCAAATACACCCACACAGTCGGAATGTCTATCTTGGCTATGGAGCAGGTCGTCAGCAGGACCGAAGCCACAGGCGGCGTCTGCTGTCCAATGCCGATATTGAGTGTCATGAGAAGGCCGAAGTGTATCGGATTCACGCCGAGTGCGTCCATTATTGGCAGGGCCAGGGGGACCGTCAGCAGAAGTATCGCGTTTCCATGCAGGATCATGCCCAGGCCGAACAGCAGCACGTTCAGCATCATGAGTATGAGATACTTGTTGCTCGTGATAGAGAGGATAAAGCCCGTTATCGCCTGCGGGGCGCGGCTGTATGTCATCACTGTCACGAGCGCAGACGAGCCCGCCACCATGAAGGTGACGATCGCGGTGGACACGGCGGTGCGAACGAGCATTTTCGGGAGCATGCGCAGGTTCAGCTCCTTCCAGCCCGCCAGCAGCGCCACAACAACAGATATTGCTGCCGCTTCGGTGGCCGTGCAATAGCCGCCGAAGATCCCCACGAAAATGACTACCGGTATGAGCAGAGCACCCCAGCCGCGAACGATGGACAGTCCCAGCCGCTTCAACGAAAAGCGCTGCTCGACGGGCAGGTCCAACTTCCTGGCAAACACGTATGCCACTATCATGAGCAGCAGTCCGCACAATACTCCGGGTATGACCGCAGCTATATAGAGATCGCTTATGGACACTTCTGCGGCAACACCGTAAATTATCAGCGCACTGCTCGGAGGGATGATGACCGCCAGAGTAGAGGCCGAGGACATTATCGAACAAGCCAGGCCCCTCGGGTAATTGCGTTTTTCCATTTCCGGAATCAGAATGCCGGTGAGCGCCGCAGCTGCGGCGACGGCTGAGCCGGATATTGTCCCGAACAGCATGCAGACTACCACGGTAGCCATGCCCAAGCCGCCCTTTATCCATCCCACCAGCTCATTCGCGATGTTTATCAGCTTTGTTCCGAGGGATGTCTGCCCCATTATCTCGCCCATGAGCGCGAACATGGGGATGGCCATGAGCGTAAAACTGTTTACGCCGTCGTACATCTGTATCGGCACAACTGACATGTCGCACACGCCGCCGATAAGTATGCCAGTCATGGCCGACAGGATGATAGAAAAGGCTATCGGCACTCCCAGCGCAACGAAGAAGATGAGGGATACAACGAGCAGTATCGCCGTCATTCGGACTCACCTCCCCCGTGTTCAGCCTCTGAAAAGGCCTGTTCAGACCTGTGCAGCACCTCTTCAGGCACGTCGTCATATATCGACTGTAATTCCTCACTCGACCCGCCGTCTCCTCCCAGCACGCCGCGGGCGGTTTTCACGGAGTTTATGATCGTCGCGATCGCCATCACGGCAGCGCTTGCTGGCACGATACTTACAGCCATTGCCAGCGTTCCGGGCAGGGAGACCAGCTTGACGCTCTCGCCGTGTTTAACGGTGGTGAGCCCATACCAGAAGATAACAACGCAGGCAAAGAATACGAATATGTTGCATATTATCCTCAGGACCACGGCCTGACGCGGTTTGAGCTTGCTGAATATTGTGTCAAAGCCAATATGGGTCTGGTCCACTGTCGCAAGCGTAGCCCCCAGAAAGGTTATCCAGGCCAGAGAAATGCCCGCAAGCTCATTCGTCCAGGCTATGCGTATCTTGAATATCCTGAACACGACCTGGAGAACTATGGATACAACGTTTATGCCGGTGAGGAAGGCCATGATCGATATGAGTACCGTTCTGAATATCTTGTTGAATGAGTTTGCAAATTTCCTCATATCACCATCTCCCGAACGTATATGCGCTCAGTATCCGAGGGCCGTCTTCGCCCTCGCCACAAAGTCAGCCCCGCCTACCGTGTCTGCAAACTCATCCCACAGCGGCAGGAGCGCCTCACGGAATGCGTCGATGTTGACTTCGTTCACCTCCATGCCGTTGTCCTCGCAGATCTGCAGCTGCTCCTCATCGTATTTCTCGCCCTCTTCCCAGGCGTATTCCGTGGTGAGCTCGCCGGCCTCAAGGAGTATCTGCTGCTGCTCCTCTGTCAGTGAATTGTAAAGGTCGAGGTTCATGCAGATGAACTGAGGAGTGTAGATGTGGCTCGAGAGCGACAGGTATTTCTGAACGTTATACAGCTGCGCTCCGCCTATCTGGCTGAATGGATTTTCCTGCCCGTTGCACACGCCGGATTCCAGCGCCTGATAGACTTCTGACCAGGCCATCGCCACAGCAGAGGCCCCCAGCCTCTCAAACATAGTCACGCGCAGCGTGTTGCTCGGCGTACGCAGAACTATACCCTTTAGGTCCTCGGGCTCAACTATCGGACGGGTATTGTTCGTGATGTGCCTGAACCCGTTTTCTCCCAGACATACGACCTTGATGCCTATCTCTTCCGCCTCTTTATAGATCTCGTCCAATATTCCCGAATCAATGAGCTTGTTTATCTCCTCCCGCTCGGTGATCAGATACGGCAGGTCGAAAATCCCCGCTTTCATGACCATCGATGAGAAGGTTGAATAGAATGTGCCCATATCCAGGCCGCCGGCCTGGATATTCGTCGCCATGGCCGTCTCAGTGCCTAGCAGCGAGTCCGCGAAAACCTCGATCTCAATGCTTCCGCCGGACAGCTCGGCCACCTTGTCCGCATAATAGAGCACCTGGTCATTTGCGAACGAACCCGTCGTGCCCGGGTCGGCGAGAGTGATTTTCAAAACCTCGCCGTCATTCTGAGGCTGCTGTTCCCCCTCAGCCCCGCAGGCACTGAGGAGCAAGACAGCGGCCAGCAGCAGTGATGCGGCTGCCAGCAGTTTTTTCTTCATGATCTTTCCTCCTTCATTTGAGCATTTTGCCCATATAATCTCCCACATCTTCGACTTCTATCATCAAAATTTGCTATAATATTTATTTATCATTGAAAAAACTCTTTGTCCAATTCATAATATAGGCATAGTGATAACACAATGTTATAGGCAGGTGAACCGGGGTGGTCGCAAAGCTGGAATATTTTCTCAAAGTCGCCGAGCTCAAGAGCTTTCGGAAGGCGGCGGAAGAGCTGTATATCACTCAGCCGGCGCTCAGCACTTCAATAGCCAGGCTCGAAGCGGAGCTGGATGTAAAGCTCTTCGACCGCAGCAACCGCGGCATAGAGCTCACTGAGATCGGCAGGAAAATAACCGACGACGCCAAGGCGGTTTGCGCGCACTACGGGAATATCCTGTCTACCGTGTCGGCCTACAAGGATGGGTTGAGACAGGTGGTGAACTTTGGCACAGGCATAAGGCATGCCGTACTCATTGTAGGTCAGTATCAGCTACAGAATCCCTCGTGCAGCATGATGCTCAGCCAGTTCTCCTCCTACAACGAGCTGAAGCGCGCGCTGCTTGACGGGGCGATAGACCTCTGCATGTGCGCGCCGCCGGTCGAGGGGGACGGCATCGACTGCGAAGTGATAATCAACGAGCCGCTCTGCGTGCTCATGAACAGGTCCCACCGTTTCGCGCCCCGCAGCAGCTTGGAACTCGCCGAGCTCTCGGAGGAGCACGTGCTCGAGCTCCCCGCTTCACACCCGTTCAACCTTCAGCTTGCGCGCATATACAAGGCCGCCGGGCTCAAGGAACCGGCCTGCATAATGCACGCGGACGCAGACGCAAACGCCCTGTACATATCCTCGGCGCACGGAGCCTCCTGCGTGATCATTATGCCCGTGTCCAGGTGCAAAGAGTTCTCCCGCAGCGACGACCGGCTGACTTACGTTCCCCTGAGCGACAGAGGCTGCTTCAGGCCGATAGGCTTTTCATGGCTGAAAAAGAACCCGCCTTCCAGGCAGGTCGAAGAGTTTCTGGACTGCGCCAGGCGGCACTATTCAGGTGAAAATTTCAGGATCTGACTCCGTTTATGCTTGCAAGCCGGTGAGCAGGCGGTTATAATGGGCAAAAAATTCGTCGGGGTGAGATACATGAAACTAGGGACCGCCAAGATCCTTTCAATGGCCTCTTTGCTGCTCGGCCTCGCTGTCGGACTTTTGGGTCATTTCACGCTCGAAGAGGGCACTTCCACCTATCTGCTCGTGGAGATCATCACTGTGCTGCTCTTTGCTGCCGGGCTGCTCATAGTGGTGGTCTGGTGCCGCTGTCCGCACTGCGGCAGGCGGCTGTTTTACAAGATGTTTCAGCTCAAGGTCTGCCCCGGCTGCAAGCGCAGGCTGGACGACAAGGACAGGTATGTGTCTGGCAAACGCTGAGCGCAAAATTTTGTTACTGCAATGGACGATTCGTAAAATACTGATATATTTTGCTGTAAAATAAGGACCCGTGCCGGGTTAAAACTTGGCACGGGTCTTGCTTTTTTATAAAGCGGCGCAGTTTGAAGGCGCGTCAGTCCACACGAAAGGAAGCGTTTTTCTTTGATAAAGACCACAGTGATGCCAAACTGCTACATGGACTCCATCCTGATACTCTCCGTTTCGAGAGAGCTTATGAAGCTGCCAGGGGTGCGCAAGGCTGTGGCGGTCATGGCGACAGATATGAACAAGACGGTGGTGGATGAATTCGGCGGCACCACCCCTGCCGTCGCCGCTGCCGGGGCCAACGACCTCATCATCTCGCTCGACTGCGAGGACGAAGGGGTCATGAGTGCCGCCGAGGACAAGGTCCGGGAGCTCGCCTCCGGCAAGGCGTCGGCGCAAAGCGCAGCCGCCGAGCTCGAATACCGCAGCCTCGCAGCGGCCAAGAAGGCGCTCCCCGAGGCAAACATCTGCACCATCTCCCTGCCCGGCGAATATGCGGGGGCGGAGGCGCGCACAGCGCTGGCAAATGATATGAACCTCTTCATATTCAGCGACATGGACGAGGATGAGGAGCTGGAGCTCAAGCGCATCGCCCACGAGAAGGGGCTGTTCGTGATGGGTCCGGGCGCGGGTACGGCCGTGGTCAACGGCCTGTCCATCGGTCTCATGAGCAAGATACGCCGCGGCCGGATAGGCATCGTCGCAGCCTCGGGCAGCGGCCTGCAGGAGGTGGCTGTCCTGGTCCACCAGCTGGGCGAGGGCATATCCCAGGCCATAGGCGTCGGCGGGCACGACCTCTCCCAGAAGGTCGGCGGGATAATGTTCCTGCAGGCCATGGACTATTTCGCTTCAGACCCTGACACGGAGGTGCTGGTGCTGGTCTCAAAGCCGCCGCACCCGGACACGGCGCGGAAGATCTACGCCGCGCTGCCGAAGGACAAGCCATGCGTGGTGTTTTTCCTGGGCGGAGACCGGGAGGAGATACGCAGGGCCGGGGCCTATGCCCCCGCCTCTCTCGAAGAGGCGGCGCAGATGGCCGTCTGCCTGCTGCGCGGCGAGGAGCCCGCAGGCGGCGACTACCTGCGGCGCGCCACCGCTGAGCTCGCGGAGAGCGCCGCCGCCGAGCGCTCCAGGCTATCCCCGGAGCAGAAATACCTGCGCGGCCTCTTCTGCGGCGGCACGCACAGCGAAGAGGCGGTCACGCTGCTCAAGGGCCTTGTTCACAGGCTGCACTCCAACATCAGCTTCGGCGGGGCCGAGCTTTTGGAGGACAGGTATCTCAGCGTTGAGAACTCCCTCGTGGACATGGGCGACGAGGTATTCACAAAGGGCAGGCCGCACCCCGTCATGGACCCCTCCATACTTGTGGACCGTCTCATACAGGAGGCGCACGACCCGGAGACCGGCGTTATCCTCTTCGACCTGCTCTACGGTTACGCAATACACCCCGACCCGGTCGGCGCCATCGAGGACGCGCTCAGGGAGGTCGCCCGCATAGAGCGGGACGAAGGCCGGCATATCTGCCTCGTCGCCTCTCTCTGCGGCACCGACATCGACCCTCAAAATGTGGCGGAACAGGCCCGCAGGCTGCGTGAGTACGGGGTCGTCATCCAGCCCAGCAACGCCCGGGCGGCGCTTCTGGCCGGACTTATAGTTTCCTGAGGGGAGGCAGAAACATGGAATACAAACTTTTCAGCACTACGCCCGCTGTCATCAATGTCGGTGTAAAGCCCTTTGCCGATGGAGTGCTCGACCAGGGCGTAAAAGCGCTCCATCTGGCTTGGAAGCCGCCCGTAGATGCCGGGCTGTGCCGTATGATAGCCGATATGGAGCCCAGCCTGCGCGAGAAAATAGAGCGCTCCAACGCCGAAGCCGTACAGATGCTCAATGCAGCCGAAGGCCACTGGGTCGGCCTTGAGAAAGCCATAAAGGCCATACCCGGCTTCAAGGAAAACATGATAATGCACTCCGGGCCGCCCATCGCCTGGGAGGACATGATAGGCGTCCAGAAGCGCGGCGTATGCTACGGCGCCATCCACGCGGGACTCGCCAAGACCGTCGAAGAGGCGGCGGCCATGGTGGAGGCCGGGGAGATTGAACTCGCCTCCTGCAACGACCACTTCGCCATAGGCGCCGCGGCAGGCATCGTAACGCACAACATGGTGGTGAACATCGTCGAAGACGTCACGCACGGCAACAGGGCCTACTGCATCCCCTTCGAGGGCCGCAACGGTCTCGGCGCCTGGGCCATGTGGAATCCGGAGATAGAGCGCAACCTGCTGGAGATAGAGGACTTCTTCGCCCCCGCCGTGGACCATGTGCTCAAGAAAAACGGCGGCATAAACGTCCGCAACATACTCGCCAAGGGCATGCTCATGGGCGACGAGAGCCACACCCGCCAGGCAGCCTGCGGCAACATGCTCGTCAGCGAGATCGTCCCCATGCTGCTGGGCGATGAGGACCTCGACATCCCGACCATCAAGAGGGTCACGGAGATGTTCGTCGGCAACGAGCGCTGGTTCCACCCCCTGGGCATGAGCTGTTCTCTGGCCTCCATGCGCTGCATCAAGGGCAAGGAGTATTGCTCCATCGTCACCTCCATTGCCCAGAACGGCGTGGAGACAGGCATCAAGGTAGCCGGCCTGGGCGAGCAGTGGTTCAAGGGTCCGGCCCCCCGTTTTGTCGGCACCCTGTTTTCCACTCAATGGACATTGGACGACGCCGTCCCCTACATGGGCGACTCCACCGCCACGGAATCCTACGGCATGGGCGCCTTCTCCGCCGCCGCCGCGCCCACCGTGCTCCGCCTCAGAAACGGCGGCTGGCGCGAGGCCAGGGCGCAGAGCGAGGAGCTGCGCACCATCTGCGCAGGGCGAAACAACAATTTCCCGATACCGCTGCTCGACTTCGAGGGTCCGGGGCTCGGCATTGACATCTTCAAGGTGGTCGAGAGCGGTATCACTCCCCTCTGCCACGGCGGCATCGTCAACAAAACAGGCGGTCAAATAGGCGCAGGAGCCGCCCGTTACGGCACGGAGCACTACGTCAGCGCTGCTTATGCCTTTCTTGACAAATATGGTAATAAATAACTTTTTGCTCTTTACTTTCACTCCTTGACCGCAATGAACTCCACGGTTTTGCCGTGGAGTTCATTGCTGCATGTAGCAGAAATAGTGCCAAGTTTTTTGGGTAAAAGGTAGAAAAGTGCGTTTTTACGCAAAAATTTAAATGTTTTCTGCCCCGGCATGATATAATTAGGGTAACGTTCGCTGATTTCGCGGGCGTCTCTGCCAGAGAGAGGTGAGCCGAGGTGGAACTCTCGCTCAAACGAGAGACAAAGCTGGTCGTGGGCCAGCGTATGTACCAATCTATGAGTTTCCTGCAAATGGGAATTGAAGAGCTTGACACATGCCTGCGTGAGCTCAGTATGGAGAACCCAATGCTAGAGGCCGGCCCTCCCGCCCAGGACTTCGGACGAGGGCTCATGCGCCCCTGTTCCGGACGGGCGAGGACAAAAAACGGCGAGAGCTCCGAGCTGCCCATACCGGAGCGCTCCAAGCGCACGCTCAGGACTGCGCTGGAGGAACAGCTGCTGTCCATGCACCTGACAAGGGAGCTGGAGCGCGCCGTGCGCTTTCTCATAATAAACCTGGACGAGCGGGGCTATCTCTCCGCGGACGTGGAGGAGGCCGCGCGGTCGGCCGGACATTCCACGCTTTTCAACGAGGCGCTGGCAGTGCTCCAGAGCATGGAGCCGGGCGGCGTGGGAGCCAGGGACCTCTCGGAATGTCTGCGCATACAGCTCGCCCAGTTGGGGCAGAGCGGAGGACTTGCGGACGAGATCTGCCGCCGTATGCTGGAGCACCTGGCGAAAAACCACATCCATCACATTGCCAAAGCCCTTAACGTCAGCGAGCAGGAGGTGATCGAGGCCAAAAGGCTCATCTCCTCCCTGGAGCCTACCCCCTCAAACGGCTACGACAGCGGGGAGTGTACGCTTTGGGTCATTCCCGACATTGAGGTCAGCTTCGAGGACGGCAAACCGCAGCTGCTGTACACGGACGGATATATGCCCTCCTACGGGCTGAGCGCCTACTACTCCGCCATGCTTGACCGCCCGGAGCTCTCGGAGGAGGAACGCGACTACCTGCGGGAAAAGCTCTCCCAGGCCCAGTGGGCGCTCGGCTGTGTCAAGCGCAGGCGGGACACGCTTCTCAGCTGCGCCTCCGTCATCGTCGAGGAACAGCGTGAGTTCTTCGAGAAGGGCTCCGGCGCCCTGCGGCCCTGCTCCATGGCCGAGGTCGCATCCCGCGTTGGCGTACATCCCTCCACAGTCTCGCGCGCGGTAAAGGACAAGTACATCTCCTGCCGCTGGGGCGTGTTCCCGATGTCGTATTTCTTCGCGAAGGAGGTCTGCGGGGAGACGCAGGGCGACATACTCCAAGAGATAGTTTCCATCATCTCCGCCGAGGACCCGAAACGGCCGCTGAGCGACAGCGCAATATGCCAGGAGCTGGCCTCCCGCGGCTACGACATCGCCCGCCGGACCGTTGCGAAATACCGCGACCTCGCCAACATCCCGCCGGCCACCGGCAGAAAGCAAAGGTGTTCGACAAAGGCGTAAACACCAGTTAAATTCTTTTACACAATTGTAAAACGCGCCGGACACTGTGCCACGCTGTTTTCAACGCAAGGCGCAGTCCGGCGCGGTTTTTTTGCGCAAACCGCCCATCTGAGCCTGCGGAGCGGCTAAAACAGGCGAATTGAAAAGTTGGCACGGCGTCTGCTGTTAATTATGGTGAAAAAGTGGAGGTAAAACATGAAAATCCTTGTGAGCAATGTTGGGAGCACTTCGCTCAAATTTAAACTCTTCGACATGCCCGGGGAGCGGGTGCTCTGCGAGGCCAAGGTCGAGCGCGTGGGAAGTTCGGACGGGGCCATCTATCAATACCGCGGGGAAAACGGCTGGTCCGGGCGGCGCGATGGGCTCTGCGTGCCGGACTATTCCTCCGGCATAGCGCTCTTTCTCGCCGACCTCTGCTCGCGGGAACACGGGGCGCTGGACTCGGTGGACGAGATAGGCGCCGTAGGCTTCAAAACAGTGCTGGCCAGGGGCTTTTACGGGGTACACGAGCTGGATGAGGCCGTTTTGGAGGGCATGAGGGCCATGCTTTCCGTCGCTCCTGCGCACAATGGGCCTTACCTTGAAGCCATAGGCCAGTTCAGGAGCCTCATCCCAGGTGCGCGGCTCGTCGGCGTCTTTGAGACCGCCTTTCACGAGACGATACCCCTCGAGCGCAGGCTCTACGCCGTCCCCTACGAGTGGTACGAGCGCTATGGGCTCATGCGCATGGGCTATCATGGGGCCTCTCATTCCTATGTTGCTCAGGAGGCCAAGGCGGCGCGGCTCATCTCCTGCCACCTCGGGGGCAGCTGCTCGGTATGCGCCATTCTCGACGGGCAGAGCGTGGATTGCAGCTTTGGTTTTTCGCTCCAGACCGGTCTTCCTCACGCGAACCGCTGCGGCGACGCGGACGCCTATCTCGTCCCCTACCTCATAGACCAGGGCCTGAGCATGGATGAGGTGCTCGCCGGGCTCTCGAAGCGGGGCGGGCTGCTGGGCATCTCGGGCGTGAGCAACGACCTGCGCCCCGTACAGGAGGCCGCGGACGCCGGGGACCCGCGTGCGAAGCTCGCCATAGACATGTTCGTCTCGTCCATCGTGCGCTATATCGGAGCATACTATGCAGAGCTGGGCGGGCTGGACAAACTGGTGTTCACCGGCGGCATAGGTGAAAACTCCGCCTCCGTGCGCGCCGGTGTCTGTTCCGCTCTGGGACATCTGGGCGTGGAACTCGATGAAGCGGCCAATGCCGTCTGCCACGGCTCCGGGCGCATTTCAAGCCCCGGCTCTCCCGTAGCCGTCGAGGTCATTGCCGCCAACGAGGAACTGGGAGTGGCGCGGAAGACGCGCGACTACATTGAGAAAATTGGATAAAACGACACAGGAGGAGACAGCAACATGAAAATGTACATCGACGGTGCGGCCGCCGACGCCTCTAACGGAGAAGTAATAGAGGTGCTGAACCCCGCGACGGGCGAGCTTATCGACACCGTGCCATCCGCCACGCAGGAGGACGTGAGCCGGGCGGTCACAGCCGCCGTCGCAGGCGAAAAGGCCTGGGCGGCCGTGCCGCTGCACAGGCGCATGGCCATGATGCAGAGGTTCATCGACCTCGTAATGGAAGAGGAAAACCACAAACGCCTTGCGCTGGTGCAGAGCCGCGAGATGGGAAAGCCCTACAAGGAGTCCTACAACGACTTCGGCGGCTTCAAAGCTCACGTTGAGGGCTTTATCTCAGCCGCGCGGAACAACCTCACGGGGACTGTCATCCCTTTCGGCGTACAGGCCGGCATGGAGAACGACTTCGACGTCTCTATACGCGAGCCCATCGGCACCATAGTCGGCATCATCCCCTTCAACGCGCCGCTGACGCTGTTTGCAAAAAAGGTCGCGCCCGCGCTGCTGAGCGGCAACTGCTGCATAGCCAAGCCCGCCAGCGACGACCCGCTCACCGTGCTGCTGCTCTCCGAGCTCATGTACGAGGCCGGTTTCCCGGGCTATGCCTACCAGTGCATCACCGGCCGCGGAGAGACCGTCGGCGAATGGCTGACCGCGGACGAGCGCATCGCCGGGGTGAACTTCACGGGCAGCACCGCCGCCGGGCGGCGCGTGGCCGAAAACTGCGGGCGGAACCTCAAATATCAGAGTCTGGAGCTGGGCGGGAACGCCCCCATGATAGTCTGCGCCGACGCCGACATCGACGCCGCCGTCGCCGAGGCCACCGCCTGCCGCGCCTTCTATATGGCGGGCCAGATCTGCTCCGTGCCCAAGCGTTTCATCGTCCACCGCAGCGTACACGACGAGTTCCTGGAAAAACTGCTGGCAAAGGTGAAAACTGTGAAGCTTGGCGACCCCATGGACCCCGAGACGACCATGGGCACGCTCATCAGTGAGAAGGCTGCAATGCGCGTGGAAGCCCAGGTCTGCAGGGCCATAGAGCAGGGTGCGAAGCTCGTTTACGGCAATGAGCGCAATGGCGCCTTCTACGGACCCACGGTGCTCGACGGCGTGGACGCGGGCATGGACATCGCGCACGACGTCGAGGTTTTCGGCCCCGTCTTCCCCATCATCGTCTTCGACGACTTCGACGAGGCCATGGACCTCGCGAACGACACGAAGTACGGCCTCGGCTCCTGTATCTTCACCAGAGATCTGAGTCTCGGCCTTAAAGCGGCGCTGCGCTCCGAGGCTGGTTCCGTGGTCATAAACGGCCAGAGCCTTTACCGCAACCTTTTGACGCCCTACGGCGCGAACAAGGACAGCGGCCTCGGCCGTGAGGGACAGACGCAGACGCTGCTGGCTATGACGCAGACGAAGAACATCGTGTTTAAAAACATCCTGAAATAGCCGCCGCAAAAACCCCCCTGTTTATTCTGCACAACATACAGAAGGAGAGGTTGATATTGAATAAGGCTGTGAGCATACTGATGCGGTTCGTCGAGTTCCTCGTGACGCTGCTGTTCGCCGTCTCCGTGCTGCTTGTCATCGCCCAGGTCTTCTGGCGGCGCGTGCTGCTTGACCCAATAGGCTGGACAGAGCAGATATCCAGAGCGCTGTTCTGCTGGATGACAATGCTCGGCATACCCGTTTTGTTCAACAGGAACATCCTGATGTCCTTCGACATGGTACAAAACCTGTTCAAGGACCTGGCGCATGCCTGGCTGCGCATCGCCTTCCGGGTAATAGGGATTTTCTTTTGCATCTGCTGGTTCATTTTCTCGTGCGAGCTGTGCGCCGCTTCGGTCGGGTTGGATTTCTCCGGCGTGGCCATTCCCAAAAACGCGCTTTACAGCGCTCAGTGCGTCTGCTGCGTGCTGATGTTCATCGTTCAGCTTGACCAGATAATTACCCTGCTGAAGGAGATCATGCAGGCCAAAAAGGGAAAGGAGGTACAGCCGTGATACTCTGGATATGCATAGCGATCTTTGCCGCGCTGCTCATACTCGGCGCGCCCATCCTGCTCTGCCTCGGCCTGCCCCCGGTGATCTGGCTGCTTCAGGACGGCAGCATCCCCAATCTCGTCATGGGCCAGAAGATGTACACCGCCGTGGACAGCTTCTCGCTGCTGGCCATCCCCTTCTTCATGCTGGCCGGGCAGGTCATGGAGAGGACAGGCATTACAGAGGCGATAGTAGACTTTGCAAACTCCATCATAGGCTGGGTGCGCGGAGGCCTGGCCTGCACGGTCGAGCTGGCCGGCATACTCATGGCCGGCATTTCCGGCTCCTCCAACGCCGACGCCTCCGCCCTCGGCGCCATCTGCCTGCGCGCCCTCAAGAAGGGAGGCTATGAGGACGGCTGGGCCTCGGCCATCGTGGTCTCCGCCGCTGGCATAGGGCCGATCATACCGCCTAGCATCATCATGATAGTCTACGCCAACGCCACAGGCCTCGACATCGGCAAGCTCTTCGCCGCGGGCATACTACCGGGCGTGCTGCTCGGCATCTGCTACATGGTGACCGGCGTCATCTATGCGAAAAAGCGCAACATACCCAAGATCCCCTTCCAGGGACTCAAACACGTCGGCAAGACCTTCATCAAGGCCATTTGGGCGCTGCTGATGCCCCTCATCATAATCGGCGGCATCCTCGGCGGCTTCTTCACCGCCACCGAGTGCGGCGTCATCGCCACGGTCTACGGCATCGCCTACGGCCTCATAGCCCGCAGGCTTAAGCCCAGGGAGATCTGGGACTCCCTGCGCGACGGTATAATCGCCGCCGTCGGCCCCATTTCGCTCATAGCCATCTCCTCCATCTTCAGCTACATGCTCGCGCGAGAGGGCGTGACCGGGGCCATAGCCGACTTCGTCACGAACAACATACACTCGCAGTTCGGCGTCCTCGCCTTCGTCTCCATCATCTGCATCATCGCAGGCTGCTTTGTTGACGGCACCGCGACCATGCTGCTGCTCACGCCCATTTTCCTGCCCGTCGTACAGGCCATGAACATAGACGTGCTGCAGTTTTCGATGATCTTTATGATAGTCATCATGTCCGGCGGCATGACGCCGCCCGTCGGCTCCATGCTCTTCGTCATCTCGGGCATCGACGGCACGCCCATCAGCCGCATGGTAAAGCCCATCATACCGTTTATGCTGGCCCTGATAGTCGTCGTCATACTGCTCATGCTCATCCCCGACATAGCCAGCTTCATCCCCGGGATGCTCTACGGTGCGTAAACTGCCCCGCGCTTTGGCAGTTTATATAAAAATCAAAATGAAATATGGGAGGAAACCAAAATGAAAAAACTGCTGGCCCTGTGTATCGTCTTTGCACTGGCCCTCACGCTCTGCGCCTGCGGTCAGGAAGCCCCGGCTGAGGACAGCCCGGCGGCCGCTTCCGACGGAGGAGACGCCGAGCTTGAGCCTATCACCATAGTCTTCGCGACCCCGAACGGCACGGCGAACATCGAGAGTGTCTACGCCGCCAAGTGGATAGAGCTCGTCGAGGAGCGCTCGGAGGGCAAGATAACCTTCGACTACACCGATTCCGGCGCGCTCGGCTCCTACACCGAGCTGCTTGAGGGCGTGCAGAACGGCGTTTACAACATGACCATCACCGAGCCCTCTTACATCGCCACCTACGTCCCCGAGTCCGCCCTGCTCTCGCTGCCTCTCATCTACGACAGCTACGACGAGGCCACGGCCATCCTCGACGGTGAGGTCGGCCAGTGGTACAACGCCCTGGTGGCCGAAAAGAGCAACCTTGAGATACTCAACTACTTCTACTGCGGCTTCCGCTACGTCTGCTCTGAGAAGGAGATCGACTCGCTCGACGACTGCAAGGGCGTGCTCATCCGCTCCCCCGAGATCGACACCTACACCGACCTGCTCAGCCTCATGGGCTTCAGCTATGTCACCATGGCCTTCTCTGAGGCCTACACCTCCATGGACACCGGCATCATCAATGCCGTTGAGGTCCCGCTGCAGAACATCTACGAGGGCGGCTTCCACCGCCTGGGCAAGTACATCTGCGGCACCCGCCACCTGCTGAGCGTCAACTGCATCGTCGCAAACGAGGAGTTCATGGCCAGCCTGCCCGAAGAATACCGCGAAATCATGATGACCGCCCTTGAAGAGGTCACCGCGGAAGAGCGCGTTCAGTGCGAGGCCAACGAGCAGGACTACATCGAAAAGCTCGAAGCCGAGGGCGCCGTCTTCACGGAGTTCGACGAGGCGTCCAAGGCCGAGATAGTTGAGATCTTCGGCCAGTACTGGACCGAGAAAATCGAGGCGCTCGGCAACCCCGAGGCCGTAGAGATGCTCAACAAGATCATTGAAATGAAGGGCTGAGCCCACCCCCCTGTGCGGGCCCGCGCCCCCACGCGGGCCCGCCGCGCATCGAAAGGAGTCTGTCAGGATGATGAAAATCGAGGCCTCTCGTTCGGCCTTCTCCTCCTGCAACGACAGGTTCATGAAAAACTACAAGCAGGACGTCCCTTTTGAACGCCAGATGGAGATACTGCGCGACATCGAATACGTGGACGCCATACCTGTCACCTACTCGCCGGACACCGACCCCGCCGCGCTGCGCGCCTATATGGCCCAGTTCGGCATCTCTCCCGGCACAGTCGTGCTGGACACCTACTCTCAGCCCCGCTTCGCCAAGGGGACGCTCACCAGCCGCGACGCCGGCCTGCGCCGCGAGTTTATCGAAAAGTGCAAGGCCGCGATGGACTTCTGCCACGACATAGGCGGCGTGGACGTCATGCTCTGGCTGGCACATGACGGCTACGACTACCCCTTCGAGGACGACTATGCCGCGCGCTACGGCTGGCTGGTCGAGGGCCTGCGCGAGATAGCCTCTCACCGCCCGGACGTGAACGTCACTATAGAGTACAAACCCGCCGACCCGCACATATACCAGTACGTCTCCACAGCACCCAAGGCGCTGACCATCTGCAACGAGGTCGCCCTGCCCAACCTGGGCATCATACTAGACTACGGCCACGCCCTTGTCGCCGGCGAGAACCCGGCGGAGAGCGCGGCGCTCATAGACCGCTACAAGCGTCTTTTCCACGTACACCTGAGCGACTGCTACGGCAAGACAGACGACGATTTCCTCATCGGCAGCATCAGTCTCTGGCGGACGATCGAGTTTTTCATGCAGCTTCAGGACCTCGGCTACGACGGCTACTACGTGCTCGACATCTGGCCGCCGCGAATGGACGGCATCGAGGCCACGAAGGTCTCCGTGCGCCGCACGCTCGGCCTCTGGGACATCGCCAGCCGGCTGCCTCGGGAAGAGTTCCGCCGGCTCAGGCGGGAGAACGACGTGCCTGCCATCTACGACCTGCTGACCACCCGGGTCCTGAACATCCCTTAACGGAGGCGCCTATGGAGAGATTTTGCTGGAAGGGGCATGTGAACCCCGGAAAACTTGAGGAATACGCCGCCAAGCACAATGCCATGTGCAGACAGATGGAGGAGCTGATGCGCGCCGCCGGCATGCGCAACTACTCCATCTGGGCCAACGGCGAGGACACCATCGGCTACTACGAGTATCTCGGCCCCGAGCGCAAGGCCGAGGTCTACGAGCAGCACCGAGACATACTCGACGCCTGGAACAAGAACATGGAGGGCCTGTCCGGCATGGACCTCGACGAGGACGGCAAGCCCAAGGTGTGGAAAATGATTTGGCTTATGGAGTGAATGATATGAACGGCAGTTTTTCCAAGCCCAAGCTGGTGCAGGTCGGCCTCGTCGTCCGGGACCTGGACAAGACCATGCAGCAGTTCAAGCTCCTGCTCGGCGCGGAGCCGGACAGGGTCATTGAAAAATCCCCCTCGGCCCCGGGTCCGAAGTATTATCTTGGACAGGAGCGCGATTTTTACCAGCGCGCCGCGCTGTACAGCATGAACGGCATAGAGTTTGAGATACTCCAGCCCTACAACGACCGCTCCGCCCTGACGGACTTTCTGGACGAGCGCGGCGAGGGCATACACCACGTCGCCTTCGACACGGACAACTTCGACGCCTTTGCCGCGCATCTGGCCGAAAACGGCGCAGAGCTTGTTCAGACCGGGCCAAACTCCCGGCACCCTGCCCTCAAATGGGGCTTTTTCAGCACCAACGACAAGCTCGGCACCATGATAGAGGTGACAAATTTCCAGGAAGTTGCAAATATCGAGGCCGCGGAAAAGGGAGAATAAGCCCGCCCTTCTGAGGACCGCACCGGCGAATTTTGCCGGTGCGGTCAGCTGCCTGTAAAAACAGGTGTCACATGTGTAAAAACATGTTACAATATCACCATTAGTTTTTGCGCGGCGGCGCAGCCGGTAAGCCGGCGGAAATGGAGAGCGGTATGAAAAGCATTGCCCTGCTTGCAAACAGCGACGATATGCTGAGCGTGGCGAAGGACGCGGCGAAGCACGCCGGAGCCGAGGACGAGATCGAACTCATCCTGACCCACACCTATGAGGAAAGCCTGGAGATAGCCAGGAAGTATGAAGCGCGCGGAGGCAGGATGCTGATCGCCCGCGGCGGACACGCGCGCATCCTGCGCGAGGCGGGTATCGGCATACCTGTCACGATGATACCCTTCACAGGCAACAACATTGCCGCCCTGCTGGCCAGCGCGGCAAACGAGTGGGGCGAATTCGCCGTCATCGGCAACCCCACCATGATCCAAATGACGCGCGAGCTGGAAAGGCCCATAGGAGCGAAGATACACTACTACGAAGTCAACCGCTGGGCAGACTTCGACGCCATCATGCCTGCCATACGCAGCGCAGGTATAAAGGCGGTGATCGGCGGCTACGACACCGTGCGCGCCGCCAGGGCCTACGGGCTGCACGACTATTGCCTTAAAACCAGCGAATACGAGATAATAACAGCTATTGCAGACGCAAAAAGCCTGCTCTCGGCCCTGGAGCGGGACAGACATTGGGACAGGCTCTTTGAGGCTGCTCTGAACACCATCGGCGAGGGCGTTGCAGTGGTTGACGGAAGAGGCGCGGTAAACCGCGCCAACCTGCGCGCTGTCAAGCTCATAGGCAGCGGCGGGCAGCTCTCCGAGCTACCGCTGGCGGAAATGCGCTCTCAACTTGAAAAGGCTATATCTACGGGACAGCCTGTATACGACGAGCTTTACGAGCTGAATGGCTGTAAGTTCTCCGCCTCCTTCCTGCCCATCGAGGGGCGGGAAGACAACATTGTAATGGTCATGCAGGAGGTGGAATACGTTCACAAAATAGAGAGAAAAATACGTCAGAAGCTGGCAAACAAGGGGCTTGTGGCCAAGAACACCTTTGAAAACATCTGCGCCGAGAGCCCCGCTCTCCGCGAGACCGTGCGCATCGCAAAGCAGTACGCCGTTGTGAACTCCTCCGTCCTCATAACCGGAGAGACCGGCACCGGCAAGGAGATGTTCGCGCAGAGCATCCACAATTTCAGCCCCCGCCGGGATGAAGCCTTTGTGGCCGTAAACTGCGCGACCATACCCGCCAACCTGCTCGAATCCGAGCTCTTCGGCTACGTCGAGGGCGCATTTACGGGCGCAAAGCGCGGCGGCAAGGTAGGGCTTTTCGAGCTGGCGCACAAGGGCACCATTTTCCTCGACGAGATAGGCGAGACCAGCCTGGACATGCAGGCGCGGCTGCTTCGCGTGCTTGAAGAGCATGAGATCATGCGCGTGGGTGACGACAAGGTCATACCCATAGACATCAGGGTCATCGCCGCCTCAAACCGCGACCTTAAGCAGATGGTCAAAGACGGCAGCTTCCGAAGTGACTTTTATTACAGGCTGGACGTGCTCTCGCTGCAGCTGCCGCCGCTTCGCCGGTGCAGGGAAAACATAGCCGCTCTCATCGGGCTGTTCAGCCGCAGATATGCCTCCCAGAACAACCGCAGGCCCATCGAATACGACGATGAGAGCATGAGGATACTCCAAAACTATGCCTGGCCCGGCAACGTGCGCGAGCTAAAAAACGTGGTTGAGCGGCTGGTCGTCACAAATTCCGGCGGGACTGTGCGCGGGCAGGACGCCATGGAGGCGCTGCACCTGAACCGTGAGCCCTCCGTCCCTGAGCCTGAGCCGGAGCCTGCCGCTGTTCCCGACGCCGGGGACGGACTTATAAGCGCAGCTGAATTTGAGCTCATCAGAAAGGTCCTGCGGGAATGCGGAGGAAACAAGACCGCCGCAGCCAAAAAGCTGGGCATCAGCCGCCCGACTCTGCACAGGAGGCTCAAACTTATGGAGGATGGGGAATGATACTCTCAGGCCGGGTATCCGACGCCGGGCTCATGGCCCGGCTTCGCTCCGGGGAGGAGCTGGAGCTTGCGGGCGCGTTCAGCGAGGGCATATATTTCACCGGCCCCGGGGGTATGGTCATGCTTCACGACACGCGATACGGCTGCCTGCCCTTTGGTATCGCCATCCCCGGTTTTTCCGGGCTTAGCCGCGCGGTCGGTGCAAACTGCGGGGAGCGGGCCTCGCTCCGCCCGGAAGGCATATTTTCGCCGGGCACAGGGCTTTGTATTTACACAGATTTCGAGCCTGTTCCCTCCCCCGCCGCAGTACGCCCGTCGCTCGAAAATCTGGAGAGCCTGAGAGAGCGCTTCACGAGCGCGCTTGGAGCCTGCGGACGCTCCGCGCTCCTTCCTTACTGCGGTTACCCCCATCCGTCGGTATCCAAGGCGGAGATACGGGACGAGTTCGCCCGGGCCGGGTTTGAGGCGCTGAGTCTGCTGGGCGGCGCGCTAGGCGCAGCAGATGCGGGCCGCGTCCGGGAGGCGCTCCAGGGTCTGCTGGGGCTGGGGCGGGGCCTGACCCCTTCTTTCGACGACTTCATCACCGGCCTGCTCGTCACGCTCGAACACGCCTCCTCGGTCTGGGGGCTTAAGCACCCCGCCCTTGGTTTCCTGGCGCAGGAGGTCTCCGCCCTTGCGCCCCTGCGTACAAACCGCTTCAGCGCAGCCTACCTGCTTGCGACCGCAAGAGGCGGGGACTTTTCGCTTATGAGAAACTGCCTGGAGCTCCGCCCCTCCGCCGACAGTCTGACGGCCCTGCTTGGTGTCGGGAGCAGTTCAGGCTCGGACATGCTCTGCGGCATGGTCTATGCGCTCGGAGCCGTTTCAGAGCTGTTACACTGACAGTAAAATTATGATACGCTATTTGATACACTTGCCGCATACCAGCCCGGATAGACGCTCAACAGGGCCGGATGCGGCTGTTTTAAGTTGGCATGCACTTTGCTGAAAATATAGTCAGGACAAGAGGTACAAAACCTCGGAAGAATTGATTCAGGGAGGAAGGATTTATATGGCTGACAGGCAAACCATCGAAAGGCTGAAGGATCAGGCCCTTGAGATGCGGGAACTGATACTGAAGCTCTCGGCAAAGACGCTCATACATCTCGGCGGCGACCTTTCAATGGCCGACATGATGACGGCGCTTTACATGTACAAGATGAAAAAGAACCTCGATTACGACGGCAAGTGGCCGGAGCGCGACCGCTTCGTCCTCTCCAAGGGCCACGGCGCCGGCTGTCTCTACATCGCCATGGCCATGGCGGGCTACGGCAGCGTTGACGAGATTTTCGAGACCTACGGCGCCTGGGGCAGCCGCTACGGCATGCACCCCTGCAAAAACCAGAACCCGGGCATGGAGGTCTCCTCCGGCTCGCTCGGTCACGGCCTGACGCTCTGCTCCGGGCTGGCCCTCGCCGCAAAGGAGCGCGGGGACAAGCATCACGTTTTCACCATGCTCGGCGACGGCGAGTGCAACGAAGGAGCCGTCTGGGAAGGCGCTATGCTGGCCGCGCACTACAAGCTTGGAAACCTGGTGGCTCTCATCGACAGAAACATGGTGAGCCTGAGCTCCCCCACCGAGGAGTTTTACGGCGGACTCAAACTGGAACCGCTCGGCAAAAAGTTTGAGGCCTTCGGCTGGAACGTCATGGAGATAAACGGCAATTGCATGGAGGAGGTCGTCGAGGCACTTGACAACATCCCCGACGCCGACAGCGACGTTCCCACCGTCATCATCGGCCACACGATAAAAGGCTACGGCGTCTCTTTCATGGAGGGCACCCCCGCATGGCACCACGGCATGCTGACGGACCCCGCCCTGCTTGAACAGGCCCTGACCGAAGTCAGGCAGACCAGATACAAATAAGGAGGGATTCAAGATGATAGAGACATATTCGTTCGGCGAAAAAATGGGCCACGCGCGTCCTGCCATAGACGCGGCCATGCAGAAGATGGCGCAGGAGCGGCCCGACTTCCGGCTCATCTCCCCCGACGTCGGCAGAGCCGGCATGCCCGAATTCATAAAAAAGTTCCCGAAGCAGTACTACAACACCGGAATTGCGGAAATGGCTGCGATGGACCTGGCCGCAGGGCTGGCGCTGGAGGGTTTCCTGCCCTATGTCTACGGTATGTCCGTATTCAACACCCTGCGTGCCGCAGAGGGCATACGCACCAACATCTGCTATCAGGGCGCAAACGTGAAGCTCATCGGCAACAACACGGGACTGTCCCAGGGCCCCTGCGGCTCCACGCACTACGCCATGGAGGACCTGGCCATACTCCGCACCTTCCCCAGAATGACGCTCTGCGTGCCGGGCGACCCCTCCCAGGCCGTCAAGGCCTTTGAAGCCGCCGCAGACTATGACGGGCCGGTCTACATCCGCCTTGCAAACGGCCGCAATGAGCCCGAGGTGTACAAGAGCGACTACAAATTCGAATTTGGCAAGGGCATTGAGCTCCTGGAGGGCAAGGACGGCTACATCATCGCCTGCGGCATCATGGTAGCCTATGCCCTTGAGGCCGCAAAACAGCTTCGGGCCGAGGGCTTTGACGCGGGCGTCATCGACATGCACACCATAAAGCCCCTCGACACCGAGCTGGTGCTCCGCGCCGCGGCACGCACAGGCAGGCTCGTCACCGTTGAGGACGCCTTCATAACAGGCGGCCTGGGCGGAGCCGTCTGCGAGACCATCGCAGAGGGCGGCGTCCCGTGCAGAGTCAAACGGCTCGGAATTCCAGATATCTTCCCCGGTTTCGGCTCTTTCGATGAGCAGATGGAGCATCTAGGCTTCGGCATAGCCGCTATGAAGCAGGCTGTCAGGGCGCTTTGAGGTCTGTGGAGCTTCTCCTTGACCGGCGGGAGAGGCTCCACGGAAGCTGCAATTCACGTCCATTCCTGTGTATGGAGGGTTTCACTTGGATTTTAGGACAATAAACACTGAGGTTCTGGTCATTGGAGGCGGCGTGGCCGGCCTGCGCGCCGCCGTCGCCGCAGCCGAGCTTGGAACGGAAGTCGCAATCGTCAGCAAGCCGTCCTGTGCTTCCCCAGAGATCATGGGCTTCAACGCCCCTGTAATGCCTGGAGACAGCAAAGAGCTCTACTTCAGTGATATCGAACAGAGCGGGTACGGCATCAATGACAGCCGACTAGCAATGGTCCTGTCTGAGCACGTGCTCGACGAGGTTACATATCTCGAAGGTCTGGGGCTTGAGTTTGACAGGGACGCAGAAGGGCGTTACCTGCCGATACATACTCTGGGCACAGCATATCCACGTCTTATCAAGACAGGCGTCTCCAGCGGCAGCGCAGAAATGAGGATTTTAAAAACTCGGTGCGGCGAGCTTGGAGTAAAGCAGTACGCGCCCGTGGACATACTCGGCCTGCTGGTATCCCGCGGCCATGTCCTCGGTGCCTACGGCCTGGACCTGGGCTCAGGGGAGCTGCTGCGCTTCACAGCGAGCGCCGTCGTGCTCGCCACCGGCGGCTGCGGGGCCATGCAGAGCTTTTCTACCTACCCGAAGGCCCTCACCGGCGACGGCTACGCCATGGCCTATGAGGCCGGGGCGCGTCTTACAGACATGGAGTTCCAGCAGTTTGAGCCCTGCTGCTTTATTTGGCCGGAGGAGCTCTCCGGCAAGGTCATCGCCACCACGCTGCTTCGGCACGGCGCTGTTCTGCGAAACGGGGAGGGCCGGGATTTTCTGGCCGATTACGGGCTCACCCGCGAAAACGCCCAGAAGGGCAGCCTTGCCCGGGCCATGCTCAGCGAGGTCAGGGAGGGCCGCGGCACGCCGCACGGCGGCATCTACTACGACATGACAATGATGGACCGGGACTTTCTCTACAGGGACCACGCCATCTTTACGAGGGCAGCCGCTGCCGCGGGCATCGACCTTACCCGGGAAATGCCCGAGATGATGCCTGCCGCCCACACAAATCTAGGCGGCGTCGTAGTAGGCACGGACTGTTCCACCGACGTGGCAGGGCTCTTCGCCTGCGGAGAAGTGATCGGCGGCCTGCACGGAGCCAACCGCCTTGGCGGTAGTGCTGGGGCCGAGACGGTAGTTTTTGGGCATATCGCCGGAGACAGCGCGGCGGACTATGCAAAAAGGCTGGGCTCTGTTAAAATGGAGGATATAGAGCGCACATGGTCGGAAGCGGAGCGAGGGCTCGAAGCTCTGCTAGGCGGCAATTCCCCGCTCTCGGCCCGGGAGCTCAGAAAACGCCTCGGTGTCTGCCTGCACGAAAATCTCGGCATCCAGCGCAACGCGGAGACCCTCTCCGCGGCTGCGCATACGGTGCGGGAACTGCGGCGGGAGCTGGACGGTCTACGGGCCTCCAGTCTGGGCGAGGCGGCGGAGCTGATCCACCTGAGGCACATGCTGCTTCTGGCGGACATGCAGATAAGCGCTTCGGAGCTTCGCAGGGAGAGCCGCGGGGTGTTTTACCGCAGCGATTTCCCCGACATGGACGACCCGAATTGGCGCAAGAATATCCTCATCAAAAACACAGGCGGACGTATGCAGCTGTCCTTCCGGGATGCGGTCAGATGCGTTGACTGTCAAGTTTCTGAAAGGTAAGAGGATATTCAATGACAAAAAAAGCTTTACGTTTTGATGCCGGCGACAACGTCGCAGTCGCGCTCGAGGCCATGTCCGCCGGCGACCGCGTGCTCATAAACGGCGAGGACGCCGGGATAGAGATAAGGGAGGCCCTGCCCCAGGGGCACAAGCTGGCCCTGCGGCGCATTGCCCGGGGCGAGACGGTTTTCAAATACGGCCACCCCATCGGCACGGCTGCCTGCGACATAGAGGCTGGCAGCTATGCGCACACGCACAATATAAGCGACCCCATCTCCAACTGGAAGGAAAACTATCTGTATGAGTTCGACCCCGGGCAGCTCCGGGAGCTGGACGACTCTCTTCTGCTCTCTCCCCAGCCCAGGCTGTTCGGCTACAGGCGCAGGAACGGCCTCGTGGGCTTTCGCAACCACCTTGTCGTCCTCTCCACGGCGGTCTGCGCCAACAAGATCGTTTCCGACATTGAGTATAAGTTCCGAGACGTAGTGGCCATAACGAACCCCTCCGGCTGCGTAATTCTGCCAAATGAGGTTGAGCGCATTAAGGCCATCATGCTCGGCATAGCGCGTAATCCCAACGTCGGCGGGGTAATTTTTGCCGGGCTCGGCTGTGAGAGCGTGGATGCAGAGTGGTTTTACAACGAGGTCAAGGACGAGAAGCCCTGCGCCTTCGTCCGCTCCCAGGACTACGGCTCCACCGAGGCCGCCTATGCCGCTCTTGAGGCCCTCGTGCTCGACATGAGACGCGAGCTGGAGGGCCAGGAGCGCGTGGAGGCCGGGGTCTCGGACATCTGCCTCGGCGTCAAGTGCGGGGCCTCAGACTGGACAACTGCGGCAGCCTCAAATCCGGCGATCGGCGTCGCTTCGGACATAATCGTCAAAAACGGCGGCGTCTCCCTGCTGGGCGAGACGGTCGGCTGGTACGGAGGCGAGGGCGTGCTGACGCGGCAATCCCGCAGCAAGCAGACGGCCGACAAGGTCATTTCCCTGCTCTCGGAGATGTATGACAGGGCCAAAATGATGGGCCGGAGCATTGAAGAGAGCAACCCTGCGCCGGGGAACATTGCCGGCGGCATAAGCACACTCAAGGAAAAGGCGCTTGGAAACGTCAAAAAAGGCGGCGCCGCGCCTGTCGAGGGCGCGCTCGACTTTGGCGAATACCCCACGGGAAAGGGGCTGTATGTCGTGGATAATCCGGGACTTGACCCTCTGTCGCTTCTGGGGCTTGTGTGCTCCGGGGCCAACGTGCTGCTGTACAGCACAGGCAGAGGAACTCCCGTTGGCAATCCGATCGCCCCGGCCATCAAGCTAACAGGCTCCCCGGATGCTATGAAGCTGTTAGGCGCCAACATAGACGCCGATCTCACCGGGGTGGTACTGGGCTCCATGAGCATAGAAGAGGCGGGCAGGCTGCTGTTCGACAAGATCGTCGATACATGCAGAGGAGAGCCCACCATAGCCGAAAAGCTCGGCCACAGGGAATACGCCTTCCCCCTGCTCATGGGCGCCCTTTGATGTAATTACCGCGGGCTGTTTCCCTCCGGAGGCGGCCCGCGCGAACATATGCGTAAAAGGAGGCGGGATATATGCCTGCGTACAAGAAGCTCACGGAACCGGTTTTGGAGCGGCTCCGGAGGGTGTTGGGAGAGGCGCTTGTTTTTGGGGAGGCCGTCAAAGAGGACTTCTCGCATGACGAGATGCCCATTTACGGCAAGTTTGCCCCCGAGGCCGTCTGCTTCCCCAGCTCCACCGAGGAGGTGGCAGAGGTCATGCGCATCTGCTGCGAGGAGTGCGTCCCCGTCACGGTGCGCGGCGCCGGGACCGGCCTCGTCGGCGGCTGCGTGCCGCTGTGCGGGGGGCTCGTCCTATCCACTGAGCGGATGAACTCCATCCTAGCCTACGACATGAACAACCTCACCGTCACCATCCAGCCCGGCGTCCTGCTGCGCGACCTCGCCGCGGACGCCCTCGCACACGGGCTCATGTACCCGCCCGACCCGGGCGAGAAAACCTCCACCGTCGGCGGCAACGTCAGCACCAACGCCGGAGGCATGCGCGCCGTCAAATACGGCGTCACCCGCGACTACGTCCTCGCCATGACCGTTGTCCTCCCCAGCGGCGAGGTGCTGAAGCTCGGCAAGGCCGTCTGCAAGACCAGCTCCGGCTACAGCCTGCTCCACCTCATGATAGGCTCCGAGGGCACCCTCGGCGTCATCACGGAGCTCACGCTCAAACTCATACCCAAGCCCATCATGGACGTCAGCCTCCTGCTGCCCTTTGAGGAGATCTCCGCCGCCATCGCCTCCGTGCCCGCCATCAAGCTCGCAAACCTTGAGCCGCAGAGCATCGAGTTCATGGAGCGCGACATCGTGGAGTCCTCCGCCGAGTTCACGGGAAACCCCGTCTTCCCCACGCGCGTAAACGGGAGGGACGTGGGCGCCTATATCCTCGTCACCCTCGTCGGCGGCAGCGAGGCCGAGCTCACGGCCAAAATGGACCGCCTTGCGGAAGTGGCCGAGAGGGCCGGGGCCTTCGACGTGCTGGTGGTCTGGACGGACAACCTCAAAAAGGACGTGTGGGCCGCGCGCAGCGCCTTCCTCACGGCCATCGAGGCGGACTCCAAGCTCCTGGACGAGATGGACGTCGTCGTACCCGTTGACCGCATTGCGGAGTTTCTCGCCTTCGCCCGGGCGGAGGCTGAAAAAAACGGCCTGCGCCTGCGCGCCTTCGGCCACGCGGGCGACGGCAACCTCCACATCTACTGCTGCTCCAACGAGCTGGAGGAGGCCGAGTTCAAGCGCCGCTGCAAACTCGCCATGGACAGCTGCTACAAAAAGTGCGACGAGTTCCAGGGCCAGGTCTCCGGCGAGCACGCCATCGGCCACGCGAAGAAGGACTATCTGCGCCTGTCAGCAGGCGAGACGGCCTACGGGCTCATGGCCGCGATAAAACAGGTCTTTGACCCGAAGGGGATACTGAACCCCGGCAAGGTCTGCCATGACCTGACTGGAGGTGAGCGCGATGCTTAACATCCTCGTCTGCGTAAAGCAGGTGCCGGACATCGACCTTGTGAAGATGGACCCTGTCACGGGCAGCCTCATCCGCGCGGGCGTCCCGGCCATACTAAACCCCCTGGACGCCAACGCCCTGGAAGCCGCCGTCCAGGTAAAGGAGCGCTGCGGCGGGAAGATAACCTGCGTCACGATGGGTCCCGACGCCGCCGCCGAAGCCCTGCGCGAGTGCATAGCAGCGGGCGCGGACAGGGCCGTCCTGCTCTCGGACAGGGCCTTCGCCAACGCCGACACCCTCGCCACGAGCTACGTCATCGCCACAGCCGCACACAGGCTGGAGCGCTTCGACCTCATCTTCTGCGGTAAGGAGTCCCTCGACGGGGCCACGGGGCAGATGGCCTCCCAGCTGGCCGAGCGCTTTGACGCCAGCCAGCTCAGCTGCGTGCTCTCCATCGAGGACATAGACCTCGACTGCCGCAAAGTAACAGCGCTCAGGGAGCTGGAGCGCGGGGTCGAGAGGACGAGGGCCAGCCTGCCCTGCCTCATCACCGTGGAAAAAGCCAATTTCCGCCCGCGCATACCGAACCTTGCCCGCTGGAAGGCCTCCCGCACGGCGGAGATACTCAGCTACAACTCCAGGAGCATACCCGGCCTTGACCCCGCGCAGATAGGCGACCCCGGCTCCCCCACCAAGGTACCGCGCACCTATCCGCCCGAGGCGGGCGAGCCCGGCGTGATGATAGACGAGGGCAGTCTCGACAGGAGCGCAGCAAAGCTGGCCTCGCTCCTGGCCGAGGCGCTTTGAAGGGGGTGCCGCAAATGTTGGACAAGAGCATGTACAGGGACATGTGGGTCTACATAGAGCAGGAGGCCGGGCAGGCGCTGCCCGTCTCGCTGGAGCTCTGCTGCGAGGCGCGCAAACTCTGCGACGCGGCGGGTGAAAAGCTCGTCGCCGTAGTAGTGGGCTCCCTGCCGGAGGCGGAGCTGGCAAAGATACGCGCCTGCGGAGTTGATGCCATACTCACGGTAAGCGGCACGGGCTACGAATATCCGAACGTGGACGCCTGGGCGGCGCTCTTCACAAAGCTCTGCGAGGAGCGGCGGCCATCGGCGGTGCTCGTGGGCGGCACCATCTTCGGGCGGGATTTCGCCCCGCGCTTTGCCTGCCGGCTCGGCACGGGCTGCACCTCCGACGCGACGGAGCTGGTCTACGACGAAAAAACCGGCTGCATAGAATTCGTCGAGCCCGCCGTGGGCGGGCGGCTCATGGCCGTCATCACAGTGCCGGAGGCCCGGCCCCAGGTGGGGACGATACGGCCCGGCACCTTCAAGCTCTCGCCCGCGGGCGAGAGGCCCTGCGCCCTTGAAGAGCTGAGGGTGGACTTCCCGGTCTCGGAGATCCGCACGGAGATACTCGGCTTCGAGCGCGAGGCCCTGGACGAGAGCCTCAACATCGCGGACGCCGAGGCAATAGTCTGCGTCGGCAACGGCATAAAGGGCGCGGAGAGCCTGGGGCGCTACCGGCGGCTCGCGGAGCTCCTGGGCGGCAAGCTCGCCTGCACGCGGCCGGTCTTCGACAGGGGGCTCTTGCCCTTCAAGCTGGTCATCGGCCAGTCCGGAGCGGTGGTAAAGCCCAAGCTATACATCTGCTTCGGCGTCTCCGGGGCCATCAACCACGTCACGGGCTTTGCCGACGCTGCGAAAAAGGCCGCCGTGAACTCCGACCCGGCCGCGGCCATCTTCAACTACTGTGACTACGGCCTCGTCGGAGATATGGACGAGGTCTGCGACCGGCTCATAGCGGAGCTGGAATCCAAAAAGGGGGTCTGAACCTTGCTGCGCATCCCCTACGGGCGGGGTTTTCTCGAGTTTGAGCCCGGGGACGCGCCTGTCCTGCGCTCGCGCGTGGGCGGGCTGCGCTCCGGCGCGCCCGGCGCGGAGATCGTCCGCGCGGCGATGGAAGCGCCCATAGGCTCGCCGCGGCTCTCGGAGCTGGCGCGGGGCAAGAAAAACTGCGTCATCATAATCTCCGACCACACGCGGCCCGTACCCAGCCAGGACATCCTGCCCAACATGCTCCGCGAGCTGCGCGAGGGCAGCCCCGGCATCCGGGTGACCCTGCTAGTCGCCACGGGCTTCCACCGGGCGACGACGGCCTCGGAACTGGAGGCCAAGCTCGGGCCGGAGCTCCTCGCCGAGTGCGAGGTCGTCGTCCACGACTGCGGGGACGCGGGGGCGAACGTTGAAATAGGCCGCCTGCCCTCAGGCACGCCGCTTGTCATCGACAGGCTGGCGGCGGAAACGGAGCTGCTGGTGGCCGAGGGCTTCATAGAGCCGCACTTCTTTGCGGGCTTTTCCGGCGGGCGCAAGAGCGTCCTGCCAGGCGTCTGCGACCGGGCTACGGTGCTCGGCAACCACCGGGGGCAGTTCATAGGCAGCCCCCTGGCCCGCACGGGAGTGCTGGACGGCAACCCAATAAATGCGGACATGGAGGCCGCCGCGCGGCTCGCGGGGCTTTCCTACATCGTGAACGTCGTCATAGACGAGGAAAAGCGCACCGTCGCCGCCTTCGCCGGCGACTGCATCGAGGCCCACCGGCGCGGCTGCGAGTATTTGCGCGGCTTCTGCGAAGTGGAGGCGGTCCGGGCGGACATAGTGCTGACCTCGAACGGTGGCTATCCGCTGGACCAGAACTTCTACCAGTGCGTCAAGGGCATGACCGCGGCGGAGGCCTGCCTGAACGAGGACGGCGTCGTCATCATGTGCGGCGAGTGCGCCGCGGGACACGGGGGCGAAGGCTTCTACGCCTCCCTGCGGGACTGCGCCAGCCCGGCGGAGCTCTACGCCAGGCAGCTCGCCACGCCCTGGGACGAGACGGAGCCGGACCAGTGGGAGAGCCAGATACTCTGCCGCATCCTCTCGAAGCACCGGACCATTTTCGTCACGCGCCCGGAACTGCGCGGCATGGTGGAAGACATGAAAATGACCTACGCGCCCGACATCCCCTCCGCCCTGGCCCTCGCTAGGAGCTGGGGGAAAGAGAGCCTCACCGTCATACCCGACGGGGTGTCGGTCATACCGAGGGCATAAGAAAAGCCGCCACGGCTGTGGCGGCTTTTTTATCTGTGCAGGCGCTTTTGGAGCTCCAGGACGAGCTCGCGGCGGTATAGGAAGAGCGCCGGGAGCAGGGCGGCGAGGCCCAGGGCCAGGAGCGTCACCGCAGCGGGCAGGTTAAGCGGCAGCAGGCCCAGTGCGGCGGCTAGGATGTCCAGCAGCGACACCGCCGCAAGGCGCAGCAGCGGCATGAGCCTCCGGCGGCGGCCCAGATAGGCCGTGCCGGCCAAAAAGGCCAGAGTGCAGGCCAGAAGGATCGGCAGGACTATGCCGGTATACTCCCCGCCGAAACAGAGCTCCACCGTCAGCACCAGGATGCAGACACTGAGCAGCAGGCGGGATATCCGCTCTGCGAGCCCGTCCTCCACGAGCGGCCTGGCCAGGAGGTTCGTCCAGACGAACCACAGCGAGACGAGGACGACGAGGCTCCAGGCCGGGCCGCCGGTGCAGAGGTTTATGAAGAGGCACAGCGCCCCCGAGGCGCACAGAAAGCGCAGGGCCGCGCGCCTAAGCCGGCGCAGATCCAGCAGTCTGCGGCGTGGGACGGGGTAGCTGATCTCAATTTCATGCTCCATATGGCATACTCCCGCTCAGTTTCACCGGCACGCCCGCGCCCTCCAGGAGCGAGAGCAGGCGCGTCTCAAAGGTTTTGTCGTCCGTCAGCTTCGTCACTGAGAGCAGCGCGAGGCCCTTCAGCGTGACCATGGCGCATGCGGCGCGGGCGCGCTCGCCCGTGCCGAGCACAAAGTCCAGCTTTTCCACGTGGGCCTCCACCTCCGGCGGCAGTTTGGCCGCTCCCAGGTTCGAGAGCGTACTTGTAAAGGCCCGCTCCCCCAGAAAGCCGTAGGCTATGCGCGCTGCCGGGCGCTTCACGGCGAGAGGCACCCGCCCCAGCAGCCGCACCATCTCCGCCGTCGAGGCCAGCATGCCGCGCATGGCCGTCTCCGAGGCGCGCTCCGAGAGCTGGCGGGTGATGTCCGGCAGCAGGCGCTCAGCCTCCCCCGCCTCCGCCCAGGGCGTGCGCACGGAGCAGTACATTGAAAAGTTCCGCAGAGTCTTCGAGGGGCAGAATTTGCGCATGTTCACCGGCACCTGGATGCTGATATCGCCCCGGCTCTCGTCGGAGGCGGCATGGGCGGCCTCGGTCATGAAGGCCAGCAGCAGCGCCGTCACGGTGCCGCCGCGCGCCTTCGCGGCAAGGCGCAGGGCCTGCGCGTCCAGCTCGAAATGCAGGATACGCGCCGGGCGGACGCGCGCGAGCCGGCCCCGCAGCTGCACCGCCGGGCGCTCCGTGAAACCGCCCCCCGTTTCCTGACCCTGCGCCGCCCAGCGGGTGAAGGCGTTCTCGCACTCCTCGCCGCAGGGTTCGGTCTCCACAGGGCCGGGGCGCTCCGGCGCCTCGCCTGAGAGGCGCAGATATTCCCACAGCAGCGCCGTCAGGAAGGCGAGGCCCCCAGTGCCGTCCGTGAGGATGTGAAAAAACTCCACGCTCACGCGGCGGCCGTAGTACAGCACGCGGAAGGACTGCGAGTCCCCCGCCGCGACATTCATGGGCGCGCAGGGCAGCTCCGTCTCAGGCTGCACGGTAAAGCGGCGCTTGACCCCGTCTATGTAGTGCCAGAACACGCCGCGCTTTATCTTCGTGGCAAAAAACGGAAAGCGGGGCATGGTGAGGTCCAGCGCCAGCTGGAGCAGCGAAGGCTCCACGGGCGCATCCAGATAGGCTGAGAGGCGAAAGACCGACATCCAGCCGTCCGTCATGGACATGGGATAGATCTTTGCCGCGTCGTCCAGAGGGTACCAGTAGTCCGGAGCGCTCAGGTAAAAATCGCCCAGGCGCTCGTGACCCAGGCGCGCCGCCGCTTCGGCCGGGCTCAGGCCGCGTGAAACAAGGACCTCCGCCGCCCGGCGGAAATCGGAGATCAGCGCGCGCTTCTGCGCCCGCGGCAGGTCTATGCGCGCCGCTAGGGCAAAATACAGCCTTTCCAGCTCCGGCGCGGTATTCTCCATGCTCTTCACCTCCGTATATGAAAAAACCCGCCCGGGGGCGGGTTTTTTCACGGGTTTTCTGCAAAATATGCCCTTGTAGTATCCGCGTCGCGCTGGATCTGCTCGCGGAGCGCGGCGGTGTTCGGGAATTTCTCCTCGTCCCTGATAAAGTGGTGGAACTCCACTCGGACGCGGCGCTCATAGAGGTCGCCCTCGTAGTCGAGGATGTAGCTCTCCACAGAAACCTGGTCGCCGCCGGAGACGGTCGGCCGCACGCCTATGTTGGTCACGGCCATGAGGCGCTCTCCGCTGTCGAGAAATACCCTGGCGGCGTAGACCCCGTGCCGCGGCACCAGGACGCCGGGGGCGAAGCGCATGTTTATCGTCGGCGCGCCCAGCTTGTGGCCCAGGCGGAAGCCGTAGTGGACCTTGTCCACCAGGAAATGCGGGTGGCCCAGCAGGTCGTTCGCCTCCTCCACGCGGCCCGCCTCCAACAGCGAGCGGATGCGCGTCGAGCTCACGACCTCCCCGTCCCGGCAGACGGCGGAGATGATGTCGCAGCCCATGCCGTGCTTCGTGCAATAGGCGGCGAGCCGCGCGGGGCGGCCTTCCCCCTTCCAGCCGCAGGAGAAGTCGTAGCCCATCACCAGGTGGCAGGCATGCAGCTCCTCGCGCACGGAATCGGCAAAGTTCTGCCAGGGCATACGCATCATGTTCTCGTTGAAGTGGATGGATATGACGCTGTCGATTCCGAAAACGTGGCGGATTATCTCCGCGCGCTCCTCGGCGGAGTTTATGAGCGGCACTTCCACGCGCTTTACCAGCGTATCCGGGTGCGTGTCGAAGGTGAGCACCGCGGGGACGGCCTGCTTTTCCGCCGCGCGGCGCTTTGTCATCTCCAGCAGCGCCGCGTGGCCAATGTGGACGCCGTCGAAGAAACCGAGGGCTATTACTCTCTTTCTGTCGGGCATAGTCTATACCTCAAAAAAGCTCTTTATCGTATGCAGAACGCCGTTTTCTACGGCTCCAAGCAGCAAAAACTCGCGGTTTTGCGAATACACTCGGCACTCGCCCTCGAAGGGCACATCGAGCTTCACGTCCGCGCCGTTGCGCAGCGCCTTCTCCGTCCTCTCGTCCTTTATAAGCACTATAGGGCGGCCGGCGAACAGCGCATCCACCGGCAGCAGGCACTCCGCCGCGCCCCGGAGCTCTATCTCCTCCAGCGTCAGGGCGTCCTCCACCCGGAAACCGCCTGCGCGGGTGCGGCGCAGGCCGGACATGCAGGCCCCGCAGCCCAAGGCCCGGCCGATATCGTCGCAGAGCGTGCGTATATAGGTGCCCTTCGAGCACTCTATCTCCAGCTCGAAGTCGCCACCGCGCTCGCCCGTACACTCAAGGCGGTATATCGTGACGCGCCTCGGCTTGCGCTCGACCTGCCCGCCCGCACGGGCTATCTCGTAGAGCTTCTTGCCGCCCTGCTTGATGGCCGAGTACATGGGCGGCAGCTGCTCGATCTCGCCGCGGAAGGCGGGGAGCACGGCCTCCAGCTCCGCCCTCGTCGGGCGCAGGCCCGTGCTCTCCAGCACCCGGCCGGTCGTGTCCAGGGTGTCCGTAACAAGGCCGGGACGCAGGAGGGCCGTATAGGCCTTGTCATGCCCCTCTGCAAACTCTACGGCGCGCGTCGCGCGGCCCAAAAATACCACGAGCAGGCCCGTGGCCATCGGGTCCAGTGTGCCGGAGTGGCCGATGCGCCTCTGCCCCGTCAGCCGCCGCAGCCTGCTTACTACGTCGTGGCTCGTCCAGCCCTCGGGCTTGTCCACGAGCAGGATACCGCTCAGTCCTCCGGCCATTTTTCATCCATCGCGCGGAGCATGAGCTCCAGCGCCTCCTCAGGCCCGGCCTCAAGCGTGCAGCCGGCGGCCATGGCGTGGCCTCCCCCGCCGTAGACGGCGCAGATATCCGAGACGTTCACGCCCGGCTTGGAGCGGAGCGATATCTTGCTCTCTCCCGGCCTCGTCTCGCGTATGGTCATGCTCACGACGGAGCCCTCCGCCTTACCGGCGAGACCCGCAAGGTCCTCGCAGTCGTTCTCCACCGCGCCGCAGTCAGAGAGCATCTGAAGCGTGACGGTTACAACGGATATTTTTCCATTTCTATAGAATCTCATGCCGCTCAGCATCCTGCCCTCAAGGGCCATGCGCGCGCGGCTCTGGGTGCGGAAAAAGCGTATATTAAGCTCCGAGTTGTCCGCGCCAAGGTCTATGAGCTCCGCAGCGGCGCGCAGGGTGGCGGAGTTCGTGTTGGAATACTGGAAGCAGCCTGTATCCGTACTGACGGCTATATACAGCAGCCGCGCCTCCTCGCGCGAGACATCCCCGCACAGGGCCTTTATCACTTCGAGCACCAGCTCGCCGCAGGAGGACTTCTCCGCCGCGAGGCAGGTGCGCTCCGCAAAGTGGGAGTTCGAGGGGTGGTGGTCCAGAGCAAGGTTCACCGGCGCGGGCGTCCCCTCCGGGAACAGACCCTCGCCGGCGATATCCACCGTCACGACGCATGACGGCGCAAACCCCTCCGGCGCAAGGTATGGCGCTATGAAGGGGCGGTAGTTTTCAGTTATTTCGCGGTTATTTATGCAATAGGCCGTCCTGCCCGCGCGGCGGAGCGCAGAGCAGAGGGCGGCGCCGGAGCCTATGGTGTCCCCGTCCGGGCGGCGGTGGCTTATAAGCAGATAGCCGTCGTGCTCCCGGAGCCAGGCCGCGCACTCATTCGCCGTCAGGTCCATGCTCTTCCTCCCTGCCGGTGTCCAGCTCCTCTATGAGCCGGCTGATGTGCGCGCCGTATTCGATGGAGTGGTCGAGCTCGAAAACGAGCTCCGGCGTATAGCGCAGCGAGAGCGACGAGCCGAGCTCGCGCCGCAGCCAGGGGCCGCAGCTCTTGAGCCCGCGCTTCAGCTCCCGCTCGTCCACCTGGCCGAGGACGGAGAGCCATACCTTCGCATAGCGCAGGTCCCCCGTCGTCTCCACCCTCGTGACGCTTATCAGCCCCTGCTGCACGCGCGGGTCCTTCACCTGCCGCAGCAGCGAGCTGAGCGCGAGCTGGATATCGTCGTTTATGCGGCCCATTCGTGTGGAATTAGCCATATGATTACCTCTTAAAAGCGTATTAAAAGTGTTCAGCGTCTGAACTTTCCGTCCGTATTGAGCCTTATAAGCAAAACTATGGCCCCTATAACGGTATAGGCGATGAATATCGCCGCGCAAATGCCGCCGAGAACCACGGTCGGCATGAGCAGGCCCGCGATCAGCGTGAACCGGCCCACGGACCTGCACAGCGCCGGGAGGTCGTACTTCTCCTTCTCCCTGTGGCTCATGGTGTTGATGCCTGCTATGAAATCGCTGCCCCGGCCCATCATGAGCACTATGGATATCACGATGAGCGGCAAATCGATCACTGCGACGATGATAATGCCTACTAACTGCTCTTGTGTCACGGGCATCACCTCCAGGCGACCGAAAGCGGCTTTGTGACGGCGTCAGTTCTCGATCTGCTTCATGACGTAGGCTTCGATGATGTCGCCCTCGCGCTCGTCGTTGAACTTCTCGATCTGGATGCCGCACTCGTAGCCGGCGGCGACTTCCTTCACGTCGTCCTTGAAGCGGCGCAGGGAGGCCATCTCGCCCTCGAACACGACTATGCCGTCGCGCACGACGCGGACCTTGCAGCCGCGCTGGACCTTGCCGTCCTGCACATAGCAGCCGCAGACCGTGCCGACCTTCGAGACCTTGTAGAGCTGGCGTATCTCCACGTGGGCGATGACCTGCTCCTCGAACTTGGGTGCGAGCATGCCCTTCATGGCAGCCTCGATCTCATTTATGCAGTCGTAGATAACGCGGTACATGCGCATCTCGACGTTCGCCCTGGCAGCATTGTCGCGCGCGGCGTTGTCGGGACGGACGTTGAAGCCGACTATGATGGCGCCCGAAGTGGCGGCCAGCATGACGTCCGACTCCGAGATGGCGCCGACGCCGGAATGGATGACGCGGACACGGACTTCCTCGTTCGAGAGCTTCTCCAGCGAGGTCTTGACCGCCTCGGCGCTGCCCTGGACGTCGGCCTTCACTATGATGTTGAAGTCCTTTATCTCGCCCTGCTGGATACGCGCGAAGAGGTCGTCGAGCGTGACCTTCTTCGCCACGCCGAGGGTCTTAGCCTTCTCCTGCTGCTTGCGCTCCTCCACGAGCTCCCTTGCCATGCGCTCGTCTGCGACGGCGTTGAAGGTGTCGCCCGCGCCGGGGACCTCGCTCATGCCCGCTATCTCGACCGGGACGGAGGGGCCTGCTTCTGTTACCCGCTGGCCCTTGTCGTTTATCATGGTGCGCACGCGGCCGACTGCCGTGCCCGCGATGATGATGTCGCCCTGGTGCAGGGTGCCGTTCTGGACGAGGACGGTCATTATGGGGCCGCGGCCCTTGTCCAGCCGCGCCTCGATGACCGCGCCCTTGGCCGCGCGGTTCGGGTTGGCCTTCAGCTCCTGGATCTCGGCCAGGATGACGAGGTTTTCAAGGAGATTGTCTATGCCCTCGCCGGTCTTGGCGGAGATCGGGCAGACGATGGTGTCACCGCCCCATTCCTCGCTGACGAGGTCGTACTCCGTGAGCTGCTGCTTCACGCGCTCCGGGTTCGCGCCGGGCATATCCATCTTGTTCACGGCCACGACGATGGGGATATTGGCAGCCTTGGCGTGGTTTATGGACTCTATGGTCTGCGGCATGATGCCGTCATTGGCGGCGACGACGAGGATGGCGATATCCGTCACGGACGCGCCGCGGGCGCGCATGGAGGTGAAAGCCTCGTGGCCCGGGGTGTCCAGGAAGGTGATGGGGCTGCCCTTGACGTTCACGGTATAGGCGCCTATATGCTGGGTGATGCCGCCGGCCTCGCCCGCGGCGACGTTCGCCTTGCGGATATAGTCGAGCAGGCTGGTCTTGCCGTGGTCAACGTGGCCCATGACGACCACGACCGGCGCGCGGGGGACGAGGTCCTCCGGCTTATCCTCGCTGTCGTCTATGAGGCGCTCCTCGACGGTGACGACGACCTCGCGCTCGACCTTGCAGCCGAGCTCCATCGCCACAAGGGCGGCGGTGTCGTAGTCGATGATGTCCGAAAGCGAGGCCATTACGCCGTTCTTTATGAGCGCGCGGACGACCTCGGCGCCCGTCTTCTTCATCCTGGAGGCCAGCTCGCCCACGCCGATGGCGTCGGGGATCTGGACCTTAAGCTGGGCCTTCTTGGCTATCTCGAACTGCAGCTTCTGCATGCGCTCGCGCTCTTCTGCGCGGCGCTTGGCGCTGGCCGCGGCCTGCTGCTGGCGCTGCTTCTGCTTGTTCTGGAACTTCTCCTTGCCGCGCTTGACGTTCTCGCCCGCGTGCGCGCCGGCCAGGCGGTCAAAGCGCTCGTCATATTTGCCGAGGTTCACGTTGCCGCCGCCGCGCGTGTCTATGACGCGCTTCTCCGGCACCTGGCGCGGGACGTGGGGCTTCTGCTCCTTCGCCGGCGCGGGCTGGGGCTGCTGGGCCTGCGGCTGAGGCTGCTGGGCAGGCTTCGCCTGCTGCTGGCGCTCCTGCTGGGGCGCGGCCTGCTGCGCCTGAGCCTGCTGCGCTGCGGGCTCCGCCTTCTTCGGCGCGGGTTTCGGCGTCTCCGGGACCTTGAACAGGTCCTCCATGGAGGCGCACTGGTTCTGCTGCGTCAGATACTCGAAAACAAGGGAGAGCTCCTGATCCTCCAGCACCTGCATGTGGTTCTTGGGGGTCGTGGCGTACTTCGTCAATATCTCGGTGATGGCCTTTGAGGTCATGCCGAAGTCCTTCGCCAGCTCGTGTACCCTGTACTTGTCAAAACTACTCATGGTGTTCCCTCCCCGGTTTCCTTTTTGGCCCTGCGGCCCTGCGTCTCGCGGCCTTGTCGGCCCGGCGCTCCATCTCAAGCGAGAGCGGCCCGTATTCTTCCGGCGCTTTTTCGGCCAGCGCCTCTAAAAAGGCTGCCGACAACCCAAAATCAGTACACGCCGCCATGCTGCAGCCGCTCTTGCCCAGCTGGGCTTCAAGCTCCGCCTTTGCATACGGCAGCGGCACCAGCAGCGCCCGGCGGCCGTACAGATAGCCCTCGGCACGCTTTCGCGCGTTCTCCGAGGCGTCCGCCGCCAGGAGCAGCAGCCGCGCGCGTCCGGCTCTCACCGCCGCGCCCGTGCCTGTCTCGCCTATTTCGATCTTCCCGGCCCTCCGCATCAGGCCGAGATAGTTAAGAGCCCTGTCCGTCTTGCGTCTCCTCCAGCTGGCCCGCGAGCCTTTCCATTACTTCCTCCGGTATCTTCACCTCGAGCGCCCTATCGAGCGCGCGGGTCTTCACCGCCTTTTTGAAGCAGTCCGGGTTCGGGCAGACGTAGGCCCCCCGCCCCGGCAGCTTGCCGCGCGCGTCAAAGGCGACCTCGCCCTCCGGCGAGCGCACCACGCGCAGGAGTTCCCGCTTCGGCTTCATCTCGCGGCAGCCGAGGCATTGCCGCATGGGTATTTTCTTCTGCACGGCTGCTCACCCTCCTTCAGGCGGCGTTCCGGCCGGGTTCAAACCTCGGCGTCGGATTTTATATCTATCTTGTAGCCTGTCAGCTTCGCGGCGAGGCGGGCGTTCTGCCCCTCCTTGCCTATAGCCAGCGAGAGCTGGCTGTCCGGCACTATGACGCGGCAGCTCTTGCCCTCGTCCAGCAGAGTCACGCTAACGACCTCCGCCGGAGCCAGGGCCGCGGCGATGTATTCCTCGGGCTGCTCGCTGTACTTCACGATGTCTATCTTCTCGCCGCCCAGCTCTTCCACTATGCTGGCCACGCGGCCGCCCCTCGGACCGACGCAGGCGCCGATCGGGTCCACAGCCGGGTCCTCGCTCCAGACGGCCATCTTCGTGCGGCTGCCCGCCTCGCGGGCGATGGACTTTATCTCCACCGTGCCGTCGAATATCTCCGGCACCTCCAGCTCGAACAGGCGCTTTACAAGGCCGGGATGCGTCCTAGATATGAGTACCTGCGGGCCGCGGGTGGATTTGCGGACCTCCACAACGTAGACCTTGATGCGGTCCCCCTCGTGCAGCTCCTCGCCCTTTATCCGCTCGCTCGCGGAGAGCATGGCCTCCGTGAACTCGGAGTTGGAGCTTATCTTGATGGACACCCCGCCGGTGCGCGGCTCTATGCGGGAGACCACGCCCGTGAGTATCTCGTGCTCCTTGGAGGTGAACTCGTCATAGATTATGCTCCGCTCCGCCTCGCGGATGCCCTGGATGATGACCTGCTTGGCGGCCTGGGCGGCGATGCGGCCGAATTTCTTCGTCTCCACGGGGATGGAGATGACGTCCCCGACCTTCGCCTTCTTCGAGAGCTTGTGCGCGGAGTCCAGGTCCAGCTCCGCCGTCGGGTCCTCGACCTCGTCCACGACGGTCTTGTTGATGACGAGCTCGATGCGCTTCTTGCCCTCGTCCAGTATTACCTCCACGTTTTCGCCGTATTCCGGGTTGTCCTTCCGGAAGGCGGCCAGCATGGCCTGCTGTATCTTCTCGAACATGTACCCGCGGGGTATGCCCTTTTCCTTCTCTATGTCCTCCACCGCGGCGAAGAATTCTGCGTTCATTCTAACTGCGCCCCTTTATCATATCGTCACGCTCAGCCGCACCTGGGCGACCTGAGCTTTTTGGTAGGTCTTTTCCACGCCGTTTATATCTATCGTAACGGCCCCGTCCGCCCAGCCGCGGAGCAGGCCGGTATGCGACTTCGCGCCCTCCACCGGCTGATAGTGCCGCACTTCCACCTGGGAGCCCATGAACTTCTCAAAGTCCGAGGGGCGCTTCAGCTCCCGCTCCACCCCCGCGGAGGACACCTCGAAGATATAGCTCGTCGGGATGGGGTCCGCCTCGTCCAGGATGGGGTCCAGCGCGCGGGAGACGGCCTCGCAGTCGTCTATCGAGACGCCGCCGGCCTTGTCGATATACACCCGGAGATACCAGGCCCCGGCTTCTTTTACATACTCCACGTCCCAGACCTCGCAGCCCGCGGCCTCCGCCGCCGGCTTCGCCAGCGCCAGGACTGTATCTGTGACTTTGCTCATCGCGCGCTCCTTTGCCATGTTCTGACAGTTTGTTTTTCCCCAACAAAAAGAGTGGGCGGGACCCACTCAAGACGAAAACTACATAACTAACATTAGTATAATAACATATACAGCCTTCCATTGCAAGCATTTTTTGCTCCGGCAAAAGGAGGGCCGCGCGGACTTCGCCGCGCGGCCAAAAGAGGATCATGAAATGAAAAAGAAGAAACCCTTGCTTGCAGGACTTATATTACCCGCAATATGTTAAGAGAACAATCTCCTTCTTGTTACAAAATCATTAAGTTTGAAAAAACCGGCCCGGAGGCAGAGCTTCCGGGCCGGGGCTTGGGATTATTACAGCGCGTTGGAGCGGTTCACGAGGACGGATAGGTCCACGTACTCCTCCGGAGCCGACTCCATCTCCTCGTCCGTCTTGGACTCGAAGTTGCGGTACACGGCCAGGCCGGAGCCCGCGGGGATGAGCTTGCCGATGATGACGTTCTCCTTCAGGCCGACAAGGTGGTCCA
>OGXR01000200.1_pt1 | contig 46711 bp, 45 predicted proteins | sample 1576331 | NCBI WGS metagenome assembly OGXR01 (sample SAMEA3541473, study PRJEB24748) | human gut metagenome | biome: human gut; feature: human-associated habitat; material: faeces | place: China | collected 2012 | reverse complement strand
ATTTATATATTTCTTCAAATTCATCCTTTTCTGTCATAGCAGTACCTGTCATACCAGATAATTTACTATACATTCTAAAATAGTTTTGGAATGTTATTGTTGCAAGTGTTTTAGATTCATCTGCTATTTTTACATTTTCTTTTGCTTCTATAGCTTGATGTAATCCATTGTTATATCTTCTACCATACATAATACGTCCTGTAAATTCGTCAACAATTAAAACTTCACCATCTTTAACAATATAATCAATATCTTTCTTCATAACACCATGTGCACGAAGAGCTTGATTTACATTATGAACAATTTCAGAATTTTCTATATCATTAAAATTCTCTAATCCAAATTCTTCTTCAGCTTTTTTTATACCCTTTTGTGTTAGCGAAGCTGATTTTGCTTTTAGGTCTACTATATAGTCATAATTCTCGTTATCCTCTGCTTGTACAAAGTTTTTTGCATCTTCTTCTACTATAACTTTTGGGATTAACTTTCTTACAAATTTATCAGCTTTTTTGTATAAATCCGATGATTGCTTTCCTCTACCAGAAATTATAAGAGGAGTACGTGCTTCATCAATTAAAATACTATCAATCTCATCAACTATTGCAAAATTCAATTTTCTTTGAACAAGTTGATCTTTATATATAACCATATTATCTCTTAAATAGTCAAAACCATATTCATTGTTAGTGCCATAAGTAATATCACACGCATATGCTTCCTTCTTAGCTTTTGGATTCATTCCAGATATAACTAAGCCAACCGATAAACCTAAAAATCTATACAATTTTCCCATCCATTCACTATCTCTTTTAGCCAAATAATCATTAACAGTAACAACATGCACTCCTTCGCCTGTTAAAGCATTTAAATATACAGGTAATGTAGCAACTAAAGTTTTACCTTCACCTGTTTTCATTTCTGCTATTCTTCCTTGATGTAATATAATTCCTCCTATTAATTGAACATCAAAATGTCTCATTCCTAATACTCTTTTTGAAGCCTCTCTACAAACTGCAAAAGCTTCTGGTAATATATCATTTAATGAACTACCATTTTTTAATTTATCTTTAAATTCATTTGTTTTATTTCTCAATTCCGAGTCAGATAATTTAGAAATTTCAGGCTCTAATTCATTAATCTTTTCAACTGTTGGCATAATCCTTTTTACTTCTTTTTCACTGTAGCTTTTAAAAATTTTTCCGAACATATTCTTATTATACTTCCTTCCTATTTATTATCTATCATAATATATCACAAACCGTCCTAAAAGTCTAGCATTAATATCAAAGCCATCCATAATTTACAAATTAAATTTAGTCTTTTATAGCATATATTTACTTTTAAAACATAATTATTTACTAAGAAAATTTTATATATAAGGGGATTTGTAATGTTTATTTATAATTTAAAATTAAATGGAGATAAAATCTCTAAAACAATTTTAGGAATACTTATAGTAACAATTTCTTTGCTTATTATATACGTTTGTTTTACTCTTGTAAGTAAAAGTACATTTAAAACAAATGATTCCTTGAAAAAATGTGAGTTGTATGAATTAAATAGTTCTAACTATACTAATGTTTTAAAAAATGTTCATGATAATTTAGACCTATACGTTGGTCAAAATATTAAATTTACAGGTTTTGTTTACAGATTATATGATTTTTCAGAAGATCAATTTGTTCTTGGCAGAAATATGATAATTTCTTCAGATTATAAAGCTGTAGTAGTTGGTTTTTTATGTTCCTACCCAGAAATTAAAAATTATTCAGACAATGAATGGATAGAAATAGAAGGAACAATTACCAAAGGCAATTACCATGGAGAAATTCCAGTTATTAAGATTACCAAAATAAATAAAGCATCTAATCCTTCTGAAGAGTATGTATATCCACCAGATGATAATTTTGTAACCACTTCTACAGTTTTGTAGAGGTGGTTTTATCTATCAAAAATAGATTTAAATACTCCGTCATCTATCATTGTTGCAAATATATTTTCTAATACTATTAATATTATTGGTCCTAATAGCATTCCTATTACTCCCAGAATTTTGAAACCAGTATACATTGCTATTAAAGTAAATATTGGATGTATCCCTATCTGTCCGCTTACTATTCTTGGCTCTATGAATTGCCTTACTATACTCATAATTGCCCATAAAACTAGTAATCCAATAGCCAATTTCAAGTTTCCATTTACTGCACACCATACTGCCCATGGTAACATAGCAGTTCCAGAGCCAAATATTGGTAAAGCATCAACAAATCCTATCCCCAATGCAGCAATCAGCGGTACCTTTATTCCCCACCCCATAAAATGAAATATATACAGTCCAATTAGAGATATAACAAAAGAAATTAAAATTAAGATTACCTGTGCTTTTAAATATCTGCCTAATGTTTTTATCAATTCTCTTATATGAATACCTATTTTTTTTACCCATGTTTTGGGTAGATGATGCTCTAATTGATCCAACATATATACCTTATCTACACACATAAAATATAAAGCTAAAAAGGTAATTACAACATATATGCCTATTGTTGGAATAGACGTTATAAAGCCCATTGCTGATGTTAATACATTTTTGGCCCACTCTGTAATTGTTCCTAAGAACTCGGTTGCAGAACTTTGCAATGTGGCTTTCACTTGTTCTGATATCTGAATTTTTTCAAAATTAAAACTTTTTATTGTATTTTGTATAAAGGAATATCCCTTATCTAAAAATTGATTAATATTTCCTAATATATTTGAAATTTCCGAGATAAGTGTCGCTATTCCCCATGTAAGCAATCCTATTATTATAGAAAACGCTAAAATAAAAACAATAATAGCACTTGTCTTTCTCTTTAATTTAGTTTTTCTCATCAACACTTTTATAATTGGTTCTAAAAGTAAGGATATAATAAAAGCAATTAAAAATGGCATATAAAATACTGACAATTTAAAGCCTAACCATACTCCTATTATTGTTAAAAAGAAAATAAATATTCTTTTTATTACTTTTCTCCAATAATTCATATCTATTACCATATATGTACTCCTTTTGCATTATTTATTGATTTACGGGCAAGTAAAGGTTCTTACCCATAAATCAATACTTCTATTCTGCATTTTTCTTATTGCAATTACAAATATCCTCTAATGTGTTTGTAACTTCCGAATTATTTACATCAGGATTTGCAGCTAAATCACCCAATGTAAGTATTCCAACTATTTTATTATTTTCCATAACGGGTATTCTGCGTATTTGATTTTCTTTCATCATATTTTGCGCTTCTTTTACATGAGTGTCTGGTGTGCAAGAACAAACTTTGCAAGTCATTATTTCACTTATAGGCGTATTTTTTGCATCTTTATCACAAGCCACACCTCTTAGTATTATATCTCTATCTGTAACTATTCCAACTACGTTTTGTGAATCGTCGCATACTGGAATACATCCAATATGATTATTGCTCATTAATTTTGCACAATTACATACAGAATCAGTAGGTTTTACCCATGTAACATTATTACACATACATTCTCTTACTTTCATAATATACCACCTTTCATAAATTTATGAGAAATAATAATATTATTATTAACAAATAAAAAAAATATATGCAAAGATATTTTGCATATATTGGAAATTTTTTTAAATTACATATGGATTATTTGTAAATGGCATTCTTGGTGGTCTTCCTTGCCCTCCTGGAAATGGTGGTCGTGGAGGTGGCATTGGCGGACGATTTCCTCCTAAAATTCTATTTAATATTAATATTCTTATTAAATCTCTTAGAAGCGGATTATTTATTCTTTGTCTTTTTTCTCTAACTTCTGCTTTTGCAGGTTCCTTTATTCCTCTATTGTCTACTCTTTTTCCCGCTTCTACATTTATATTTACTACTGTATTAACATCTCCTTCAACTGTATTATATATTTGTTCCGTCATCTGTTCTAATAATTCTTTAGTTAATGGCTCAACATTTTTATCACACATTTGACATACTGCAGGATTTATTTTTCTATATATTTCTGGATAAAGCTCTTCTGGATTAGATATTAAAGAATTTACATTATTTTGTGCAGAATACCAATTATTATCATTTCTATATGTAGAATTGGTATTTTCCATCGGATAACCTAAAACCATTCTCATATAGTCTTCATAATTAGAATAATACATATTATACCTCCTTTTTTATTCAAGATATAATATGTATTATTAATAAAATTAGTTACTATTTAAGATTATTTACTAATTCTTTAAATTTAATACCTCTTTCTACAAAGTTCTTAAACGCATCAAAACTAGCACTTGCTGGAGATAAAAGTACTACATCACCTGGTGTAGAAACATTTTTAGATAATTCTACTGCTTCTTTTAAGTTTTCGCAGTGATATATTTTTACATTTTCTCCATTTTTTGCTTTTAAAGTTGCATCTTCTATTTTTTCTGCTGTCGGACCGGTTAAAATTAATATTCCAACCTTTCTAGCAATATTTTCTCCAACCTCTTTGTAATCTAATCCTTTATCTGAACCACCAGCTAATAAAATAATATTTTCGTCAAATGCATTTAATCCTGCTATTGTACTTGCTGGACTCGTTCCTATTGAATCATTGTAGTATTTTACTCCGTCTAATTCTCTTACAAATTCTAGTCTATGTTCAACACCATTAAATGATTTTATTGCTTCTGTTTGCTTTTCTATGCTTACTAAAGGAGCAGTAGCAGCTAATGCTGCACAAATATTTTCGTAATTATGTATGCCTCTTAATTTTATATCTGTTCTTTTTAGTATATGTCTTCTTATTCCGTCTTTACAAAACTTTATTGTTTCATCATCTCTATCATATATGTATCCATTTTCCAATTTTTCCTTGCTACTAAATAATATAACTTTGCCATTGGCTTCCTTACTAAAACTATATGTAATATCATTATCTTTATTCAAAATTAAAAGTCCATTTTCAGTCTGATATTTAAAAATATTTTTCTTAGCATCTTGATACTCTTCATATGATTTATGTACATTTAGATGATCTGGATATATATTGGTTACTATTGAAATTTCTGGACTCACATCCATATCCATTAATTGAAAACTACTTAGTTCTATAACAATAACATCTTCTGGTTTTATATTATCTATTTCCACAAATATAGGTTTACCAATGTTACCACCTAAGTAGCAATTATATCCTGCTTTTTTTATAATATCGGCAATGATAGAAGTAGTTGTGGTCTTTCCCTCTGTTCCAGTTACTCCAATTACTTTGCAAGGGGCTAATTTTAAAAGCATCTCTATTTCTGATGTTAGTATAGCACCTCTTTCAACCTCTTCAACTAATTCTGGAATTGTTGGAAGAGCACTAGGAGAACGAAATATAATGTCAAATCCTTGTACTTCCTTTAAACATTCTTTTCCCGTAATTATATTAAATCCTTTTGCTTTTACATTTTCCAATGCTTCTTCATTCAACTCTGCTTCAGTTTTCTGGTCAAATACAGTAATTATGGCACCTAAATTATATAGGTAATTTATTAATGGTATATTACTTACTCCTAATCCTATTATTGCAACATTTTTAGCTTTTATATATCTTTTAAATTCTTCTAATTTATTATTAATGTACTCCATTATTTTTTACTCCTTCTTCACAAAATATACTATATACTTTCTCAGCTGATTCTTTTGCGCTTTTACACTCTGTCACATCAACAGTAATTGTATTAGGATATATTTTATAAAATCCTGCTAACTTTTGTAATTTATCCCTTTTAATTATATTTTTTCTCACTTCTTTTTCTAATTCATATCCGTTATATTGTATGCATTTTCTTTTTACACGTTCCTCTAAATCTGCTGTAACAAAAATATGATAATCCTGTTTAGGATATATCTCCATTAGAGCTCTTCCAGATACTATAACATTATACTCTGACTTTAAATTATCTATATATTCTTTTGCATATTCAAATAATCTTGTATTATCTGCCAAACCACCAACTATAGAAACAGCCAATGATGAAGCTTTAGATTGCAGTTCCTCTTCGCTTATTTTTATTCCATCTATATATACAACAGACTCATTATTTTCCATCTTAATGTCAATTTTGTACTTCTCCATTAATCTTTTTATATCTATTTTTTTTAATTTGAATTTTAATTTTAAAATATTTTTTTCCTCTTGTAGTAAAGCATAGACAATTGCTCTATATAAATTTCCACCATGCAGTAATACAGCATTTGGAATTATATTTAAAAGTTCTCTACATATAGAAGTTTTACCAGCACCGACCAAACCCTCTATTCCTATAACCATTGCTTATATTCACCTCGTGTATATTATACATATAAAAACAAAATTAAGCAACAAATTTTGTCACTTTAGGGACGTTCCTTTTTTTGTAACAGACATACAATCTATTTTTATTGCATATAATATTTATAGATATTGTTGAAAGGATTTTGTAAAATGAGTGGTATTGTAGGATTTTTTAACTTCAAAGAAAAAATTATGAATTCACAAGAGATTTTGATGAATATGAATAATAAACTTATGCATAGAGGTTCTGACAAAGATGGGTACTATATTGGTGACAATATTGCTTTAGGTTTTAGAACTATTTTATGTGGCGACAATCAACCCATAAGTTTTAATTTTGAGGGAAATACATATGTTATTGTGTATGATGGAAACATTTATAATTTGAAGGAATTAAAACTTGAACTTGAACAATATGATTTCTGTTTTTCTACAAATTCTGATGCAGAGGTAATTTTAAAAGGTTATATTCATTTTAGAGAAAGTTTTGTTAATAAATTAAATGGTGTTTTTGCTTTTGCTATTTTTGACAAAAATCAAAATTCTCTATTCATTGCTAGAGATCATTTTGGCATCAAGCCTTTTTATTATACAATTATAAATAATACTTTTGTTTTCGCTTCGGAAATTAAAGCATTGTTTCAGTTTCCTAATGTTAATCCCAAAATGGATTCCATGGGAATATGTGAATTAATTGGAATTGGTCCAGCTCACACTCCAGGAGTAACCGTTTTTAAAGATATTTATGAGATAAAACCTGCACACTATGGTATTTATAACGATGGAGGTTTCCATTCTAAAAGTTATTGGAAGTTGATAAGCAAGCCTCATACTGACAGTTTAGGTAAAACTTGCGAAACCATAAAGTATTTGTTAGAAGATAGTATAAAAAAACAACTAGTTTCCGATTTACCAGTATGCTCTTTTCTTTCTGGTGGATTAGACTCTAGTATTATTTCCTTATATGCCGCAAATTATTATAAGGTTAATGATTTAAAGCCATTAGATACGTATTCGGTAGATTATGTGGATAACGATAAAAACTTTGTTAAAAGCGATTTTCAGCCCAATTCAGATAACTACTATATAGAATTAATGAGTAAAAGGCTATATTCAGAACATCACAACATAGTTTTAGATACTCCTGAATTAGCAGATGCTCTAGAAGCGGCAATGATTGCTCGTGATGTTCCTGGAATGGCCGACATAGATTCTTCATTATTATTATTTTGCAAAAATGTAAAACCAGAAGCATCTATTGCCCTTACTGGCGAATGTGCAGATGAAATCTTTGCTGGTTATCCATGGTTCTTTAGAGAAGATGCTTTAAGTAGTAATACATTCCCTTGGTCTATTGCAATACAAGAAAGACAGACTTTGCTTAATAACCAAATTAGTGAAAAAGTAGATTTAAAAGCATATATTGATTATAGATATAATGAAAGCCTTAATGAAGTAAGTTTAATTGGTAGTGACTCTAAAGAAACATTAGAAAAAAAGAAAATCTCTCATTTGACTTTAAATTGGTTTATGCAAACTTTATTGGAACGTGCTGATAGAATGGGTATGTATAATGGATTTGAAATGAGAGTTCCGTTTTGTGATTATAGAATTGTAGAATATGTATGGAACATTCCTTGGGAAATAAAAGCTTTAAATGGTAGAGAAAAGGGATTGTTAAGATATATTATGAAAGATAGTTTACCTTCTGAAATAGTTGATAGAAAGAAAAGTCCTTATCCTAAAACCCATAACCCAACATATTTAAACAAAGTAAAAGAAATGCTTACCAATATAATGAAACAGCCTGATGCTCCTATTAATACTTTATTTAATAAAGAATATGTTTGGGAGATTTTAAATACAGATGGAAAATCATTTTCTAGACCATGGTTTGGACAGTTGATGACAGGACCTCAGCTTATGGCCTATTTGTGCCAAGTTAATATGTGGTTAGAAATGTATGAACCTAAAATAGAACTTTAAATGTAAAATAGAGGTTTAGAATCTTCAAAGTGCGGGCGATTAAAATCGCTCCTACATTTTTTATAGATTACTTTAATAATACTAAAAGGACGTAATATTTACGTCCTTTTGGGTTATTTATCTAGGATATTTTATTGCGGCTTGTGCAGCAGCTAATCTTGCGATTGGCACCCTGTATGGTGAACAAGATACATAGTCTAATCCTACTCTTTGGCAGAATTCAACTGATGCTGGGTTTCCTCCATGCTCGCCACATATTCCTAAGTGAATATCTGGTCTTGTTGCTCTTCCCATCTTTGCAGCCATTTCTACTAATTTTCCAACACCTGCTTGGTCTAATTTAGCAAATGGATCTGATTCATATATTTTCTTTGCATAGTAATCTCCTAAGAATTTACCTGCATCATCACGGCTAAATCCAAATGTCATTTGTGTTAAGTCATTTGTACCAAATGAGAAGAATTCAGCTTCTTTTGCTATTTCATCAGCTGTTAATGCTGCTCTTGGTATTTCAATCATTGTTCCAACTAGATATTTTAGTTCTACTCCTGCTTCTCTAATTACTTCGTCTGCAACTCTAGTAACTATATCTTTAACATATTTTAACTCTTTAACTTCTCCTACTAATGGAATCATTATTTCTGGAACAACATTCATTCCTTCTTTATTTACATTTATAGCAGCTTCTATAACAGCTCTTGTTTGCATTTCTGCAATTTCAGGATATGTTACAGCAAGACGACATCCTCTATGTCCCATCATTGGGTTAAATTCATGTAATCCTTCTACTATATTTTTTAATTCTTCAAATGTTAATCCCATTTCTTTTGCTAATGCTCTTATATCCTCATCATCATGTGGAACAAACTCATGTAAAGGTGGATCTAAGAATCTTATTGTTACAGGGTAACCTTTCATTTCTTTATATAATCCTTCAAAGTCTCCTCTTTGCATTGGAAGTATTTTCGCCAAAGCTTTTGCTCTTTGTTCTGGAGTTTTAGATACTATCATTTCTCTTATTGCGGCAATTCTATCTGGTGCAAAGAACATATGCTCTGTTCTACATAATCCTATACCTTCAGCTCCAAATTCATATGCTTGTTTAGCATCTCTTGGTGTATCTGCATTTGTTCTAACTTTTAATTGTCTGTATTGATCTGCCCATCCCATTAATTTTGCAAAGTTTCCAGAAACTGATGCAGGAACTGTTTCTATTCTTTCCCCATATACGTTTCCTGTTGATCCATCTAGTGAAATCCATTCTCCTTCTGCAACTTTTCTGCCATCAGGTAATGTGAAATATTTTTCTTCTTCATTTACAATTATTTCTCCACAACCTGCTACACAGCAAGTTCCCATACCACGTGCAACAACTGCAGCATGTGATGTCATACCTCCACGAACTGTAAGAACACCATGACATACATTCATTCCATCAATATCTTCTGGAGATGTTTCTAATCTAACTAATATAAGGTCTTTCTCTCCTGCTTCATACATTTCAACAGCTTTATCTGCTGTAAATACTACTTTTCCTGTTGCAGCACCTGGTGATGCAGCTAAGCCTTTAGCAACTACTTTTGCAGCTTTTAATGCAGCTTGATCAAAATTTGGATGTAATAATTGATCTAATTGATTTGGTTCTACTCTTAAAACAGCTTCTTTTTCTGTTATCATTCCTTCATTTACTAAATCAACAGCTATTTGTAATGCAGCATTTGCAGTTCTTTTACCATTTCTTGTTTGTAAGAAGAATAGTTTTCCTCTTTCAATTGTAAATTCCATATCTTGCATATCTTTGTAATGTTTTTCTAATTTTTGAGAATACATAACAAAATCTTCATATGCTTTTGGGTTTGTTTCTTTTAATTGTTCTATAGGTTGTGGTGTTCTTATACCTGCAACAACGTCTTCACCTTGTGCATTCATTAAGTATTCACCAAATAATTTGTTTTCTCCTGTAGCTGGGTTACGTGTAAATGCAACACCTGTTCCACAGTCATCTCCCATATTTCCGAATACCATTTCTTGTACGTTAACAGCTGTTCCCCAGCTTCCTGGTATATCATTTAATCTTCTATATGTTATTGCCCTTGCATTATTCCAACTTCTGAATACAGCTTTTACAGCTTCCATTAATTGAACTCTTGAATCTTGAGGGAAATCTTCACCTTTTTGTTCTTTATATATTGCTTTAAATTGCGCAACTAAGTCTTTTAAATCTTCTGCTGTTAATTCTGTATCTAGTTTAACACCTTTTTCTTCTTTCTTTTTATCTATTATTTTTTCAAAGAATGGTTTTGGTATTTCCATAACAACATCACTAAACATTTGAATAAATCTTCTGTAGCTGTCATATGCAAATCTTTCATTTTTTTCTGCCATTCCCTTTAAAACATTATCATTTAAACCTAAGTTTAATATTGTATCCATCATTCCAGGCATAGATGCTCTAGCTCCTGAACGTACAGATACTAATAAAGGATTTTCTACATCTCCTAATGTTTTTCCCGTAATTTCTTCTAATTTTTTTAGATTTTCAAAGATTTCTTCTTCAATTTCTTTAGAAATTTTTTCTCCATCTTCATAATATTTTGTACAAGCTTCTGTTGAAACTGTAAATCCTTGTGGTATTGGTAATCCTAAGTTTGTCATTTCTGCTAAATTTGCACCTTTTCCACCTAGTAGTTCTCTCATGCCTGCATTTCCTTCTTTAAATAAGTAAACATACTTGTGACTCATAAAAAACCTCCTATTAAATTTTTATATTTTATTAAAAAAATAAAATCATAAATAAAATTGATGTCTCAAATAATTTGAAACATCAATATTATATCCAAAAATGTAAAAAAAGTAAATATTTTTTTTAAATTTCATTAAATATAGTTTATCCCTCATAGGATGGTCAATTAAAATTGTTCCTTTGTATGGTTGAGTTATTAGCATTATAACAGTTTCCGAAAATTTGCATAACTTTATTATATTTTGGTATTATTCCTTCTTTTTTTTCTACTAAACTCGGTTTTACTTGGAAAACTCCAGGATAGCAATTCCCCTCTACTAATACAGGTCCATCCTCTGAAATTGCCACATCCCATCCAATATATCCCATTTCTGGTACCACCTTAGCTGCTTCTTTTACCATGCCCACAGCCTCTTTGAACATAGGTACTTTAAAGCCTACTATAGTTTCATTTGATATTGGATGTTTATAATACTTATTATCCATTTGGTCAATTGCTTCTGCATAAACAGTTCCCTCGTCATCTACATAAGTGTACATTCCACCACTTGAAAAATTATCTACTACACCACCATTTCCAACTTTTAGTATTGCTTGTAAAAAGTACGCTTGTCCATCCTTATAAAATGTAAACATCCTTAATGTGTTTACAGATTTGTTATAAAGTTTATTCATATCTGGATGTTGTTTTATACATTGCTCCACCAATAATTGTTTCTTAAATAATAAACTACTATATACTATTTTAGATTCTTCATCATTTATATATTCATATTTTTCAATTCCCTTGCCACCTTCGCCGTCTATCGGTTTAACTATAATTACTTTATTTTGTTTAAAAAAGTCAAGAAAATCATTATAATTATTTTCATTTAAAACCATCCATTGTCTTTTTAGGAATTTGTTATAAATCTTATACATTTCTTCTTTATTGTCAAATATATAAAATTTTGATTTATCATTGAATTTCTTAATTATTTCATTATTTTTTCCTCTTGTTAAATATGTTTCCCTTTGTTCTTTATTTAGGTTATAAAATTCAAATTCTTGATAGTCGTAATATCCTGCTTGATATTTTAGTCCACATTTTGTCATATCAAATAAGACAAACAAAAGATTTTTATTAGTCTTTTTTGAAACGGCCTTTGCTATTTTTATCATATTTGAATAGTCTAATTTTAATATTCTTTTAAACAAATATTTAATCTTCTCCATTATATTTTTCCTCTTCTAGTTTAATTTACATATATATTTTCTTTTTTTCTAATATATTGTATATCTTTGCTCCAAAAGGAAGCATAAATATATCTTCTTTTGTTAATATTTTTAATAATAATACCGATATTATATATACAGCAACGCCTATTAATATAGATACTAATGTAGAAATTGTTTGACCAGTAATTAGGTTTAATCCATAATTACTTAAAGACACTACAAGTCCCATAATTAGGCCAGCCAGGATTGGTTTAAGTACATTTCTTTTAAAATTCATATTTAATTTTATAGATTTTTTTAATGATGTATATGATATGCAAAATGCTATTATTTGGCATGTTATAGAGCTTATTGGAGCTCCATATATATTTATTGAAGGATTACTTATTAAAATAACGTTCAAAATAAGTTTAACCGCAGCTCCAACAGCCAAGGCAATTGCTGGTATGTAAACTTTGCTAAGCCCTTGCAGTCCACTATTTATAGTTTGGCTTAATGCTATAAATATCATAGAAATAGATGCAAGTCTTAAAACCCAAGCTCCATCAGAAGCAGATGGGTATATCAATTTTAATATTGGCTCTGCTAAAACTATAAAGCCAACTGCACATGGTATTATAATTAGAATTGATATAAATACAGAAAAAGATAATCTTTTATTTGTAGTATCAAAATCTTTTTGCGCCACTGAATGTGAAATTGCCGGTAATAACGCCGTAGAAAGCGCTATATTTATTGCAATCGGTAAATTTACTAATGTGTCTACTTTTGAAAGTATTCCCGCTTTTTGCATCGCCAATTGTTCTAATGCCCCTTTACTATTTATTATTCCCGAATAAGCTATTTGTATACAGTTACTAACAGTTGTTGTATCTATTACAGAAGTTATAACTGATATTATAGAGCCTATTGTAATAGGAATTGAAAAGGCTAATACTGCTTTTAACAATTGTTTACTTGTTTTGTTATATTCTGGAGAATTCTTTAATTCTTCTTCTGCATACTTAATTTTATGTCTTTTATAATATATAAAGATGTAAACAAAAGTTAATATAACAGATATCGTTGTTGATAGATTTCCTCCTGCAGCCATTATATATGCGTCTTTGCCTATAAGTGCATACACAAATGTAATGCTTAAAACACAGTTTAAAAACTGTTCCAATGTGTAGGAAACACTAGCTGGTTTCATATTGCTTTGTGCATTGAAATAACCTCTAAATACTGAAGATGCGGCAACAAATACTATTGCTGGTGCAAGTACTTTTAAAACATAACTAACATCCGGAACATTTAGTATTTTAGTTGCTATTAAATCTGCAAATAAAAATAATGTCACAGAAAAGAATAAACCTATTCCAGCAAACAATTTCATAGTTATTTTAAAAATTCTTTGCGCTCCTGCATTATCATTTATTGCCAGTCTTTCCGATACTAGTTTGCTTACTACAGATGGAATTCCAATAGAGCACAATGCTAATAATAAAGAGTATATTTGGTAACCAGATGAATAATAGCCTAACCCTGTGTCTCCAAATCCTTCAATATTAGTTATTACTAATTTATAAATAAGTCCCATAACTTTTACGGCTACTTCTGAAAACATAAGTATTAAAACATTTTTCATAAAAGATATTTTAGGTTTTGCATTTGCTGTATCTTTCTCTTCCAATATAATTTCCTCACTTTTCTTTAGAATGTTATTAAAATTCGAATTTATCTTTCATCCAATTTTCTATTTCATTTATGTTTATTCTTATTTGCTCCATTGTATCTCTATCTCTTATTGTTACAGTATTGTCTTCCAATGTATCAAAGTCAACCGTTATACAATAAGGTGTTCCAACTTCGTCTTGTCTTCTATATCTTTTTCCTATACTTCCTGCTTCGTCATAGTCGCACATAAATTTCTTAGAAAGTTTTGTATATAAATCATTTGCTTTATCACTTAATTTTTTAGATAATGGTAATATTGCCATTTTATATGGAGCAATTGCTGGGTGCAAATGCAGAACAGTTCTTACATCTCCTTCTGCAATTTCTTCCTCTTCATATGCTTGGCATAATACTGCTAATACAGTTCTATCTAAACCATATGTAGACTCTATTATGTATGGAATAAATTTCTCGTTTGTTTCTGGATCCAGATATTCTTGTTTTATTCCAGAAAACTCTTGGTGTCTTGATAAATCATAATTTGTTCTATTATGAGTTCCATTTATTTCGCCCCAACCAATTGAAGGAAATAAATATTCAATATCACAAGCTGCTTTAGCATAAAAAACTAGTTTCTCGTGATCATGGAATCTTAGTTTTTCTTCTGGTAAGCCCAAATCCATGTAGTATTTTTTTCCATATTCTTTAAAATAGTTGTATATTTCTTCATCTGAACCTTCTTTACAGAATGTTTGGAATTCCATTTGTTCAAACTCAATTGTTCTAAATATAAAGTTTCCGGGTGTAATTTCATTTCTAAATGCTTTACCTATTTGAGCAATACTAAATGGTAGTTTAGCTCTTGTTGATCTTTGAACATTTAAGAAATTAACATATTCTCCCTGTGCATTCTCCGGTCTTAAGTATATAGTACTTTTGCTGTCGTTTGTTACACCTCTATATGTTTGAAACATTAAATTAAATTGTCTTATATCTGTAAAATTGCATTTACCACATTTGGGGCATGGAATTTTATTTTCATTAATATATGCTAGCATTTCTTCCTGTGTCATTCCCTCTGCATGTGCATCTGGATTAAAGTCGCTTATTAAATTATCTGCTCTATGTCTTGTTTTACATTCTTTACAGTCTAATAGTGGATCTGAAAAGCCTGCAACATGTCCACTAGCCTCCCATACTCTTGGATGCATTAGTATGTCCGCATCTATTTCATAACTGCTTTTTCTTTCTTGAACAAATCTTTTTCTCCAAGTATCTTTAATTGAATTCTTTAATCTAGCTCCCAGAGGTCCATAATCCCATGTGTTTGCTAATCCACCATATATTTCTGACCCTTGAAAAATGAATCCTCTATTTTTACATAAACTAACTATCTTATCCATTGTTAAATCAGCCATCTTGCATACTTCCTCTCTTTATATAACTTAATAAATTCTACCAATTTATCAGTCAAAAGTCAACAATAATTTTACATTCTTATTTCCATTTTATTACATTTTTTGTCTTATGTTACACTATTATTACAAATTAGTTTACAAAATATGACTTTTGTAATACTGTGGATAATGTGGATAAGTCTGTGAATAACTACAAATAGGCACTTTATTTTCATTATTTATTCACAGTCGATTTTTGTCGTTTGTTTATGAAAACCGTAGAATTAAGTTGAGTTTACATATTAATCACAAAATAAATTGCCAGTACAATTTCTGTTATTAATATTACAGGAAATCCCACTGAGAATCTTAGTTTTTTTGTTTTGTGTCTAAAAACATACATTCCCGTAATTCCACCTATTGAGCCTCCCAACATTGCCAATCCCAATAAGGTTGATTCTTTTATTCTCCATTCTCCTTTTTCTGCCCTTTTTTTATCTATAAACATTGCTAAAAAAGTAACTATATTAATGCTTATTAAATATATTACTATATTCTTAACTGTAAATATTTCTTCTATATTTAGCATCTTCTTCTCCTTATTTTATCCAAACAAACTCATTTGGTTACTTTGACTCATTCCCTTTAAGCATCCCATTTTAGTTAATAATTCCACAACAGAATTACCTATTTTAGAACGTATTTTCATATCATCTATAGACATAAACTTGCCATCTCTTTTAGCTGTTTCTATACCTTGAGCTGCTACAGTTCCCAATCCAGGTACACTATTTAATGGAGGCCTAATTCCCTCATCCTCTATTTGAAATTTTGTAGCATGTGATTTGTATAAGTCAATTGGTAAAAAGTTTATTCCTCTTTCATACATTTCAAGTACCAATTCTAGTATTGCATACATATTTTTATCTTTCGTAGTTGCCGCATTCCCCTGTAAATCTATTTCTTTCATTTTATTCTTTACTTTTTCTTTGCCATAACACATAACATCACTATCAAATTCGTCTGCTCTTATTGTGAAAAATGCTGTGTAATAAGCTTTTGGCTCATGCACTTTAAACCATGCTATCCTAAAGGCATTTGTTACATAAGCTGCTGCGTGTGCTTTAGGAAACATATATTTAATTTTCTCACATGATTTTATATACCATTCTGGCACTTTGTTTTCTTTCATCATTGCAACATATTCTGCCCATTTAGCTGGGTCTTTTAATGCCTTTCCTTTACGCACTGTTTCCATTATTTTAAATGCATGATTTGGAGGTACTCCTTTTTTTATTAGATATATCATTATATCATCACGACAACATATAGCTTCATTCAGTGTTACGGTTCCTTCTTCTATAAGGCTTTGTGCATTTCCAAGCCATACATCTGTACCATGAGACAATCCAGATATACGTATCAACTCGTCAAATGTTGTAGGCTTAGTATCTACAAGCATTCCTCTTACAAATTTAGTTCCAAATTCTGGTACACCATAACTACCTACTTCACTATGTATTTGCTCTGGTGTTACTCCTAATGCCTTTGTAGAACTGAATATGCTCATTGTTTCCTTATCGTCAAGCGGAACCTTAGTTGGATCAATTCCTGTTAAATCATACAACATTCTTATCATTGTTGGATCATCATGGCCTAATATATCCAGTTTTAAAAGGTTTTGATCTATTGAGTGATAGTCAAAATGTGTTGTTATTATATCCGAATTTGGATCATCAGCTGGATGTTGAACAGGTGTAAATTCATATATTTCTCTTCCTTTTGGAACAACTATGATTCCTCCTGGATGTTGTCCAGTTGTTCTTTTTATTCCTGTACATCCCTGTGCTATCCTTAATACTTCTGCATTATTAACAGGTATTCCTCTTTCTTCATAATATTTTTTTACATATCCATATGCAGTTTTATCTGCTACTGTACCTACTGTTCCCGCTTTAAATGTTGTTCCTTTGCCAAATATTACTTCTGTATATCTATGTGCCTTAGCTTGATATTCGCCTGAAAAATTTAAGTCTATATCTGGTTCCTTATCCCCATTAAATCCCAAGAAGGTTTCAAATGGTATGTCTATTCCATCTTTTACCATTTTAGTGCCACATTCCGGACAATCTTTATCTGGCAAATCATATCCACATGCATATCCATAATCTGTAAAATCAGAATGTTTACATTTTGGGCATCTATAATGTGGTGGTAAAGAATTTACCTCTGTTATTCCTGTTGCATATGCCGCAAATGATGAACCAACAGAACCTCTTGAACCTACTATATATCCATCTTCATTTGACTTCCAAACTAACTTTTGGGCAATAATATACATAACAGAAAAACCATTTTTTATGATAGAATCCAATTCCTTAGTTAATCTTTCTTCTACAATATCTGGTAATGGATTTCCATATAATTCATGTGCCTTTTTATAAGCTATATCTTTAATAGTTTGCTCACAACCTTCAATATGTGGTGGACATTTTTCTGGAGATATTGGGCTTATATTTTCACACATATCTGCAATTTTATTTGTATTTGTTACTACTACTTCGTATGCTTTTTCTTCGCCAAGATATTCAAATTCCTTAAGCATTTCCTCTGTTGTTCTTAAATATAAAGGAGCTTGTTCATCTGCATCATCATACCCTTGTCCTGCCATTAATATTCTTCTGTATATTTCATCTTGCGGATCCATAAAGTGAACATCACATGTTGCTACAACAGGTTTTTGTAGTTTTTCTCCTATCTCTACAATCTTTTTATTAATTTCTTGTAGAGCTTCTACGTTTGCCACAGTTCCATTTCTAACCATAAACATATTATTGCCATTTGGTTGAATTTCTAAATAATCATAATCATTTGCAATTTCTTCTACTTCTTCATCTGTCTTGCCTGCAACAATTGCCCTGTATATTTCTCCCTGTTCACAGGCACTTCCTAATATTAATCCTTCAGAATATTTCTTAAACAAAGACTTTAATATTCTTGGTTTTTTGTAGAAGTAATCTAAATGTGAATACGAAACTAATTTATATAAGTTCCTAAGTCCTACATAGTCTTTCGCAATAATTATAGCATGATATGTCTGTAATGATTTATAATCTGCTTTTCCCGATTCTTTTTTGTCAATGTCATCTAATGTTTTTACTCCTTGTTCTTTTAACATATCTAACATTATATTGAAAACTTTTACTGTAGTATCCACATCGTCTAAGGCTCTATGTGCCACATCAACTTTTATACCAAGATTTTCTGCAATAATACCTAGCTTATATTTCTTATACTGAGGAAATAATTCTTTTGCTAACTTCAAAGTGTCTATGTATGTATTATTTAATTTTAATCCTAATGCTGTTGCATTGTATTTTAGAAATCCAATATCAAAGTCTGCATTATGAGCTACTAAAACACTATCTCCTATAAATTCAATCACTTTAGGTAAAACTTTATCTATTGTATCTGCATCTTTTACCATATCATCTGTAATGTTAGTTACCTCAACGACTTTTTGGGGTATTGGCTTTTCTGGATTAACAAAACAAGAAAAACTATCAAGCAATTCTCCATTTCTTATTTTCATTATTCCGACTTCTGTTATTTTTTCTGTTCTGAAAGAAATTCCAGTAGTTTCTAAGTCTAACACACAATACGTGGTATTATCTAAACTTTGATTTTTAGAAAAAGATACTGGAGATACTTTATCTGGTGCTAAATATGCTTCAACTCCATATAAAATTTTAATATCTGGATGGTCTTTTTCCAAATATTTATGTGCCTCTGGAAAGGCTTGTACAACACCATGATCTGTTATCGCTATAGATTTCATTCCCCATTTTACAGCTCTTTTTATCAAATCCTTTGCCGAAGTCATTCCATCCATTTGGCTCATTTGTGTATGCATATGTAATTCTACTCTTTTTATAGGAGCATTGTCTTCCCTTTTTTCGCGCTTAATTCCATTACCTTCTATTATAGTGTTTGCAATAACACCAAGTTCTTTTGCAAATGGGTCAAATTGTGCTGTACCTTCTACTTTCACACCTCTGACTCCACTTAGTTTTCCCAATATTTCCTTTGCTTTCTCTTTTTCCAAAAAAGCCTTGCACGTAATCGTGCTTGTTCCATCATACAAATCAAACATTGCTAAAAGTTTGCCAGATTTAAGCTCTCTGGAATCTATATTTAGTATTTCACCATCTAACAATACACGTCCACTATCAACAGATAAATCTGCAACTTTTACTAAAGTTTCCTTTAGTTTTACACTTCTTCCATATATTAATGGGCTATTCTCTTCTTGTTTCTCTTCTATAACTTGTTTAGGAGATTCTTTTATTTCTTCTTTTTTCTCCTCTATTTTTTCTTTCTTGCTTTCCTTTTCTTGATTTTTAATTGTTAAGATATATTCTTCCTCTAATTTTTTGTTTTGTTCTTGTAGATGTAACATTATATCTTCAAGTGGCTTTTCTACAAATTTCACATTACATTTTTGATTGTATAAATTCATCATAGTTTCTGCAATTATTTGATCAAATCGTCTAGTTTCTAATATGTCTTTTCCTTTTAGAGCTAAATTGATATTTACATTATTACCATCTACATTTACTATACTGCCCTTTAGCAATGCTTTTGTTAATGGATACTTATATGCAATGTATTCAATTATATTTTTCCATTCTTCTATTATTGTAAAAGGTGGAAGTTTAATATATTCTATTTTTATTATGGTTTCTTTGAATCCAAACCTTTTTTCTATATATCTTTCAAATGCTATTAGATCCAAAATTTTTATTTGTTTTTCTGCTATTAATATCAGCTCTATCCTTCCAGTTTTTTTAAATACATTAACTGTTTTTATTTTTGCTTCGTTTAACTCAAAACTATTTGAATTATAGTCCTTAAATACTTCTTTAATCGTTTTTTCCATTATTTTCACCTTGTTCTAATAGTCTTTAAAAAATCAATTCGTCTAAAAAATTCTTAAAATGTCATTATATGTTACTACAATACTTAGGCCTATCAAAATGCAAAAGCCTATCATTTGTATTTTTAGTTCAACATTTTCTTTTAATGGTTTTTTTCTAATTCCTTCTATTAATAAAATCACTACCTTTCCACCGTCTAGCGGTGGGAATGGCAATAAATTAGTTACTCCTAAAGAAATAGATATTAAAGCCAATATGTTTACAAATTCGCTTATACCCTTTGTTTCAACAACTACTTCTCCTATTCCAACAGGACCCATTAGTTGATTTACTGCTACATTACCTGTAAATAGCATTTTTAAATTATCTATTATAGAAAATAAGAAATCACCTGTATTCCAAAATGCATAATAAATATTGTTAGTAAAGTTATTTTCTGCCATTTTTAAATTGATTCCTAAATAATAGTTAAATTTTTCTTCTGCCTCTATATTAAAATCCTTAATTTCATTATTTCTTTGCACAGTAAATTGTATTATGTTCGTTTCTGATTTGCTTATATTTTCTACTAACTTTTCTGCATCGTTTTCTACATCTATAGAATTTATTTTTAAAACTACATCTCCGCTTGTTAGTCCTCCTTTTTCCGCTGGACTATCTTTTTGTACCGCTAGTATTTCCGTTGAAGGGCTGTTTTCAATATATTTTAATGCAATACCTGTGTAATTGTATTTTTCTTCTGTTGGTACAATTTTATATTCAATTTTATTTTCGTTTCTTTCTACCTCAACTATTAGTTCATTTCCATTGCAATTTCTAATTTCTTCATCTAAATCATTTTTTGTTCTTATTTTATGATTATTTATTTTTAAAATCTTATCCCCACTTTTTATTCCATAAATTTCTGCACTATAACCTGGTATAGTTGTATCTACAATATTAGATATATTATTACCTGTAAAAGACATCAAACTAAAATATACAATTAGTGCAAAAATTATATTTACTGTTCCTCCTGCCATAACAATTGCTATACGCCTTGGTATAGAGGCATTACTAAAAGAACCTTCTTCTTCAGAACGTTCTTCTTCTCCCTCCATACTTACAAAACCACCAAGTGGTATAAGTCTTAAAGCATATTTTGTTTCTTTACCTTGCTTACTCCATATTGTTGGTCCAAAGCCTATTGCAAATTCATTCACTTTTACCTTACATAGTTTTGCTATTATAAAATGTCCACCTTCATGAATAAAAACAAGAAAGCCAAGGATAAAGACTATTTTAATTGCATTTATTAAAAAACTAATCAAAGCGTACCTCCAAAATTAAATAAATGATAATAAAAAGTATGCAATAGGTGCTATAAATAATACACTATCTATTCTATCCAACATTCCTCCATGTCCTGGTATTAAGTTACTTGTATCTTTTATTTCTGTATATCTTTTTATACTTGATTCCGCCAAATCTCCTAATTGACCTATTATGCTAAGTATAACACTTATTACGGTTATAAAAATATAATTTATTTGTAAATTCCATATTTTATTACATACAATAGTATATACTATAGATAAAAGAACTGCTCCTATCACTCCACCAATACATCCTTCAATGGTTTTATTGGGACTTACCTCGGTAAATTTATGTTTTCCTATTCTTTTTCCAACTACATATGCAAATATATCTGTTCCCCAAGCAGTAAGAAAAACGTACCATATTAATATTTTACCATTTGCTAGGTTTTCTCTTATCAACGGAATAAACATTATAAAAATTACTATATAGCAGATTCCAAAAAAAGTAATTGATATATCACTAATATTTGTTTTCATATTACTAAATATTACTTTTAAAAATAATATTAATATAGATATTGGTATTATTGCTGCAATTACTTTTAACGCTATGTCAATAGGAATTACATGAATAATTGCTAACATTGCTGCTGCTATATATCCAATAACTGCAACAGGCTTATTTTTTGTTTTAAATGCATTATAATATTCATATAATCCCATAATTGCTATAATACTTATTAAAGTATCTACAAAATATGTATTTCCAAAAATAAAAATAATTGCCATTATTGGAAAAAGTATTACTCCTGATAAAACTCTTTTATAATTCATAGTTATTTTACCTTTCTTTTTTAGTTTGCTCCAAAATTCCTATGTCTTTTTTGAAAATCTTCTACAGCATTGTCCAAGTCTTTTTCATTAAAATCTGGCCAGTACTTATTTAAAAATACAAATTCTGTATATGCTAGTTGCCAAAGTAAGAAATTACTTAATCTTAATTCTCCACTTGTTCGTATCATTATATCTGGATCTGGTTGCCCCTTAGTATATAAGTAATCTCCAACCATTTTCTCATCTATATCTTCTACATTTATATTGCCTTTTTTTACTTCTTCTGATATTTTTTGTGTAGCCTTAACTATCTCATCTCTACCACCATAGTTAAAAGCAATATTTAATGTTAGCCCTGTATTCTCTTTTGTTTTGTCTAATATTTTATTTATGCTTTTTTGAAGTGATATATCTAATTTAGAAATATCTCCCAATATGTTTATTTTTATATTATTCGAATTGGTTTTTGCAAGCATTTTTTCTACATATACTTTTAGCAATAGCATTAAACCTTTTACTTCCGCCTCTGACCTTTTCCAATTTTCTGTAGAAAAAGCATATACTGTCATATATTTAATTCCAATTTTATTTGCATATAATGCAACCTTCTCTAAACTTTCTGCACCTGCATAATGTCCTTGCTTAATATCTAAGTTTCTTTCTTTTGCCCACCTTCTATTTCCGTCCATTATAAGTGCAATATGTTTAGGTAAATTTTTTTCCATATTATTAATTGCCTCCCAATTGTTTTATATGCTCATTACTTCTTTTTCTTTATTTTCTAATATTTTTTCTATTTCTTCTATTTTTTTATCAGTTAATTTTTGCATTTGTGTCTCTGCATTTTTTAAATCATCTTCTGTTATTTCAGAATTTTTTTGTTTTGTTTTTGCAGAATCTATGCCATCTCTTCTTATTGCTCTAATAGATATTTTAGCTTCCTCAGCTAATTTTCTTATATCTTTTACAATTTCTTTTCTTCTTTCTTCATTTAATTCTGGAAATGCTAGTCTTATTACTTTTCCATCATTATTTGGGTTAATTCCTATATCTGCTTTCAAAATTTCCTTTTCTATTTCTTTTAATAAGCTAACATCCCATGGTTGTATAACAATTAATCTTGCCTCTGGCACAGAAATTCCTGCCACTTGGTTTATTGGTGTTGCTGTTCCATAATAGTTTACTGTTATCTTATTCAAGATTGCTGGATTTGCTCTTCCTGCTCTAATTTCTGATAAATTCTCCTCAAATACACTTATTGTTTTTTCCATTCTTTCTTCAAATTCATTAAATTCCATAAATTCATTTTCCTTTCTTAATTTACTAATGTTCCTATTTTTTCGCCTTTAATGGCTTTAATAATGTTTTCTGGTTCTTGCAATGCAAATACTACTAATGGTATATTGTTTTCCTTGCAAAGAGATATTGCTGTTAAATCCATTACTTTTAAATCTTTATTTAAAATATCTTGATATGTTATATTATCATATTTTATAGCTGCCGAGTTAATTTTAGGATCATCTGAATATACACCATCTATTGTTTTTCCAACTAATATTGCATCAGCATTTATTTCTGCTGCTCTTAAAGCTGCTGCAGTATCTGTTGTAAAATAAGGATTACCTGTTCCACTTCCAAAAATAACAACCTTCCCTTGCTCTAAATATTCTACAGCTCTTCTTCTAGAAAATTGCTCAGCTACTGGTTCCATTTTTATTGCAGTTTGTAATATTGCGTCAATACCATTTTTTTGCAATCGACTTTGTAAAGCTAATCCATTCATTGTTGTTCCCAACATTCCTATATAATCTGATGTTGTTCTTTCTATTTCATCTTCTTTTTTACCTCTCCAAAAGTTTCCTGCACCTATTACAATTGCCACTTCTGCTTTTGCTTCTAACATTCTTTTTATCTGATTACTTATCTCATCCAAAACAGATATGTCAATTCCCCTTTTTTCTTGTCCTCCAAGCATTTCTCCACTTAGTTTTAACAATACTCTTTTGTATTTTATTTCGGACATATTTGCACTCTCCTTTATTTAAAATTTACTTGTTACATTGTATCATACATTAATATATTTTTGCATCCTTTTTTGAAAAAAATATTATTTTTTAATTTCACATGACGTTCAATCAAGATTCACCTACAACATAAAAAAAGATGATTTCTGCATTATACAAAAATCATCTTTTTATCTTTTATTATCTTTAATTTTATACATTATAACTTCTTACTTTTCTATATGCATATACAGCAGAACCAACACATACAACGATAAAACCTATTACTGTAATATCTTCTGTAACACCTGTTTTTGGTATTGTATTTTCACTAGTATTTTTGTTGTCTTTATCATTTAATGTTACATTTGTATTTTCCGTATTTCCATCGGTTGTATTATTAGAAGAATTTTCAGTATTATTGTTTGCTGTATTGTTGTCGTCACCATCATCAATTAGTGAATTCAAGTCCAAGTCTTCGTTTGTTGCTTTTACCTTGCTAATTAATGGTAATGCTACCGCACTTATTAATATTATTACACCTAAAACTAATAAAGTCTTTTTTAATACATTTGACATATCTTTTACCTCTTCTTTCGACATATATTTTTAAATTACCTTTAAATAACTTCTTACATAATTAATTGTACTATTTTTGTCGCACATAGTCAAGCCTTTTTTACAATTTTTTTTATCCTAATGCTACATCTAAAATCATCATTATAACAAAACCTAATATAAGTCCAAGTGTTGACAGATTTTTGTGTTCCTTAACAGATTCTGGTAACAATTCTCTTGCTGCCACTATAATCATTGCTCCTGCTGCAAATGCAAGTAAAAATGGCATTATACTCCTTATATATATCACAAGTATTGCGCCAATTACAGCAGATATTGGTTCCACTAATGCTGACGCTTGCCCTATCATGAAACTCTTAAATCTTGAATAACCTTCTCTTCTTAATGGTAATGCAACTGCTGCTCCTTCCGGAAAATTTTGAATGCCTATTCCAATTGCCAACATAATAGCTCCAATTATTGTCATTCCGTGGAACATTATTTGCAATTCCTCCAAAGGCTACTCCAACTGCCATTCCTTCTGGTATGTTGTGAATAGTTATAGCAGATATTAAAAGTATACTTCTTTTTAAAGATGTTGAACTTTTTAAGTTGTTTTTTGCTTTTAGCATCCTGTCTAAGAAACCATCTGATATTAATACAAACATTCCTCCTAGCACAAAGCCAAGTGCTGGTAGCAACCAAGCTATGTAGCCAAGTTCTGCCGATAAATCTATGGCTGGTGCAATTAAAGACCAAAAAGATGCTGCAATCATCACTCCTGCACTAAAACCTAAAATGGTATCTAAAATCTTGCCATTCATTTCTTTAAAAAAACATACAATAAGAGCTCCTAAAGCCGTTACAGCCCACGTAAAAGTCGTAGCTAATATTGCTTGCATAACTGGTGTTAAGCTCTCAAACCAATTCAATCTAAATCACCTCATTCCATATTACATAATATGAAATGAGGTGATTTATGTTGCTTAGTGTGCTGTATGTCATTAAAATAATTTAATATTGTATTTCGTGCAATTATTTACACATTAAATCTAAATAAAACAATATCTCCTTCTTGCATTATATACTCCTTGCCCTCTGAACGCACTAGACCTTTTTCTTTTGCATTGCTCATTGAACCCTCTTTTATAAGGTCATCATATGAGACTACTTCTGCTCTTATAAATCCTCTTTCTATGTCTGTATGTATTTTTCCGGCTGCTTGTGGGGCTTTGGTACCTTTCTTTATAGTCCATGCTCTTACCTCTGGCTCACCTGCTGTTAAAAAAGACATTAGTCCTAATAGATTATAACTTTTTTGTATAACTCTATCTAGTCCAGATTCTTTAATTCCCATTGCTTCCATCATTTCTTGTTTATCTTGTCCCTCTAGGCTTGCAAGCTCTTCTTCTATTTTAACGCAAAGTGGAACAACTTCTGCATTTTCCTGTTCTGCATACTCAATAACTTGTTTTACATATTTGTCATCTTCAATATTTTCAATTTGATGTTCAGAAATATTTGCAATATACAGTATTGGCTTCATTGTAAGTAGAAATGTTTCCTTTAGTAAGTCTATTTCTTCATCTGTAAAATCCAAGGACCTAGCCGGTTTTCCCTGCTCCAGTGTATCTTTTATTTTTTCTAACAAATCTAGTTCTTCTTGAAATTTTTTGTCTGCTTTTATCTTTTTCTTTACGCTTTCAATTTTCTTATCAATTGTTTCAATATCAGCAAAAACGAGCTCTAAATTTATTGTTTCAATATCTCTTATTGGATTAATAGTTCCATCAACATGTGTTATATTACTATCTTCAAAGCATCTTACTACTTCGCAAATTGCATCTACTTCTCTTATATGTGATAAAAACTTATTTCCAAGACCCTCTCCTTTGCTTGCTCCTTTTACTAAGCCAGCAATGTCAACAAATTCTACTATTGCATGTGTTATTTTTTGTGTTTTATACATTTCTGCTAAAACATCTAATCTTTTATCTGGTACTGGTACAACTCCAATATTAGGTTCTATAGTGCAAAAAGGGTAATTTGCACATTCTGCTCCTGCATTTGTAATAGCATTAAACAATGTACTTTTACCAACATTGGGAAGTCCAACTATTCCCATTTTCATATTTATTCACGTTCCTTTCTTAATGCATAAAATGGAGCTTCCAGCCGGAATCGAACCGGCGACCCCAGCCTTACCATGGCTGTGCTCTACCTACTGAGCTATAGAAGCATATTTTGTGCATATATGATATATGCACATTCTATTCTGTTATTTCTTTTGTCGCTTTTTTTCTTATTCTTTGTATTGCATTATCTACTGATTTTACCGGTGCATTTAGTCTTTCTGCAATTTGTACATAGCTTTCGCCTTTTATATATCTATTTAACACTCGCTTTTCAAAATCACTAAGCATTTTGTCTATAGTGCTTTCTACTCTTGCATAATATTCTCTTTTTGTTATAGTCTCAAGTGGGTCTTCTATTGTTTTTGAATCAAATGTATCTATTAACTCTGTGTCATTGTCTTCTCCCTCATAAGCCACCTGATTTAGTGATAAATATGAATTAAGTGGCATGTGTTTTTGCCTATTTGAAGTTTTTATAGCAGTTATCAATTGTCTTTCTATACATAAACCAGCAAATGTTTTAAAAGAGTTTTGTTTGGCTGTATTAAAATTTTTAATAGCTTTAAATAAACCTATTAAGCCTTCCTGTACAATGTCTTCTCTTTCTGCACCTATTATAAAATATCTATTAACCTTTAGATTTACTAGGTTTCTGTATTTGTTAATAAGATACTCTAACGCACATTTATCCCCAGATTTAACAAAATCCACTATTTTTTCGTCATCTATAGTGTCATAATTTAAATTCGAAGAAAAAAACACACTTTTTTTATTCATATTTTTCTGCACCCTCCTGAAGTTTTCCTCTATGAGAGTATTATAAGGCACAAACTTCTTTAATGTCAATAGAAAGTTTACAAATCCTCTGTAATTTGTTATAATTTTCTCAAAAGTTTTTAAAGTATATGGAGTGATTTAGAATGGCCTTTGATGGTTTAGTTACCAAAAGTGTTGTATATGAATTAAATAATTCTTTAGTTGGTGGAAAGATAGATAAAATTTTTTGCCCATCTTCCGATGAGGTTTTAATTGGTGTTTATGTAAGTGGTATAAAATATGCACTTAATATAAATATTTCCTCTGCTAATTATAGAATTAACTTAACAACAAATACAAAGCCTAATCCTCTTGTTGCCTCTAACTTCTGTATGGTTTTAAGAAAGTATTTGTTAAACACTAGGATTTCTCGAATTTATTCTTTAGGCTTAGAAAGAGTTGTTGTTATTGAATTTGAAGATTTAGATATGTCTGATAATTTTACAACCAAAAAACTAATAGTTGAACTTATGGGAAAACATAGCAACGTCATTTTGCTTGATGATTGTGATATTATAATAAATAGTTTAAGACATTTATCTACTTCTAATGGTTCAAATAGAAATATATTGCCTAAATTTAAATATCTATTTCCTACTTCTAATAAGTTAGATTTATTGTCTTATAATAATTTTGATGACTTTGAGGAATTATTTAATGATAAAAATAGCGATTTACCGACTTGCTTTTCTGCTATGTTTACTGGAATTAGTAGAAATTTTATTGAACATTGTTGCACTCTATTAAATATTCCTTGTGAAATAAATAGCCAAAATTTATTTATTATATACAATTATATTTGTAATTTAATAAATAATCTAAATTCAAATAATATTATATGTGCATTGTATGATAAAGATTTCTATCTAGAGAATGGAAGTAAAGAAAGCAATTTGTCTATTAATTTCTTTTTGGACGACTTTTACACCAGAAAAGAAGATGCGGAAAACTTTAAAAATTTTAAGAATAATATATTAAAACTATTACTTAACAATATAAAAAAGCTACAAATAAAATTACAAAATATTAATTTAAAGCTAAAAGAATGCAATGAGATGAATACTTATAAATTATACGGCGAATTAATTATAAGCAATTTATATCGTATAAACAATTATAATATTAATAGTGTTGACTTAGAAAATTATTATGAAGGGAACAAAATAATAACAATTCCTTTGGATAGTTCAATTTCGCCAAGTGAAAATGCTAAAAGGTTTTTTAAAAAATATAACAAGTTAAAATCGACTTACGAAATTGTAACTAAGCAAAAATTTGAAATTGAGCAAGAAATTGAGTACATAGAAAGCGTTATTTATTCTGTAAATAATGCACTCTCAATTGAAGAATTAAATGATGTGTATGATGAAATTTCTGGTATACTTGTAAAACCTTCTAAAGTAAAAAATACTTCTAACAAAAAAAAGAATTTTGAAGTAATAAAATATGCAATAGATGAATTTACCATTTTTGTTGGAAAAAACAATTTACAAAATGAATATATTACTCATAAATTAGCTAACTCAAATGACTACTGGTTTCATGTTAAAGATAGTCATGGAAGTCATTTAATATTAAAGACTGATGGAAAAATGCCTCCACAGGAAGTTATAAATAAGTGTGCTGCCATAGCTGCATATTACAGTAAGTCTAAATATTCATCTAATGTACCTGTTGATTATACTTTGAAGAAAAACGTAAAAAAAATGCCTAAAGCAAAGCCTGGCATGGTTATTTATACTAATTATAAAACTGTTAATGTAATACCTACTAAAATATAATATCGGAGATGAGGAAAATTCATTCCTCACCTCCTTTTCTTCTGGGGTGACGATCTTATGTTTAGCCCAGATTCATGATCGCCATTATTGTTGCACAGAGCAGCTCTACTCCGTGCAGGGATTCTTCTCGACACTCTCCAGGCTTGACCATCCGCCAAAGTTGGTCTAAAATTTTAATCTTCGGGTTATGAGCGTACTCCTGCTTATTTTGCCATTTACTTTGAATTATTTTAAAATTGTGCTAAGTGTTACAGCTGTAAGTATTTAGTTGTTTTATTTTAGTGTATCTTATTTTGCAATATTACCCCTTATTTTCCATTTTTGAGATCTTCGCCGTTTAAAATTATGGAGGTTTATGGATGCATGATGTATACATTTTGGATACATAAAAAGCAGGGATCACCTGCTATTCATTTTTTAGTTTTAAAGTTAATCTAATCTCTTCAGCTTGTAACGTTTTTATTATCATCTCATCTGTTCCCATTTCTAACGGAATACTATTTAAAACATATGCAATTTGTTCCTTTCCTTTATGATCTTCTCTCACTTTTTTTATTAATTCAATTGCACTATTTCTATCATAATTTATAATTTTATTTTGAATTTCTACTATACTTCTAGTTAACTTCATCTTTTCTATTTCTTCCATTATCCTTTACCCTATCCTTTCAGATAATATTCTATCATTTTGATATATTGATCTTGTGCATTTAAACATGTATCAATTAAATATCCTTTTTCACTTTTGTATTCTTTTAAACCTCTATAGTAAAATAATTTATCTTTATCCAAAATAATAAATGGTACTATTCCGTTTTTTAAACATTCCTTAAACATTATTATTCTACCAACTCTACCATTTCCATCTTGAAATGGATGTATTCTTTCAAATTTTACATGAAATTCTACTATTTCATTAATTGTTATTTTTTCTAATGAATTATACCATTCCATTAACTTTGACATATCTCTTTGAACATTCTTTGGATCTGTTGTTTTAATTCCACCAGCTTCATTTACAACTTTTTTATAGTCTCCAACCATAAACCAATCTCTCCTACTATCCATAGTTCCTTCTTTAAGTATTTTATGAAATTCTTTCATTATATCTTCTGTCAATTTTTCTTCAGCTATATCTAGCATATAATCAACTAATTTAAAATGATTTGCTGTTTCTAATATATCATCAACACTTGCAACAGTTTGACCTTCAAATAAGATTGAATTAGTTTCAAATATATATCTTGTTTGATCTTCTGTTAATTTACTTCCTTCAATATGATTTGTATTATATGCAAATATTACTTGTGTATTGTGATATAAATTTCCTTTTAATTTCATTTCTTTTTGTTCTCTTAGTACATCTAATACATTTATTTTTGAAACATCAAATTTTTCTTCATCTTTTATTAATTCATCTACAGTTATATTAAATGTTTCTGCTAATCTTTTTAATGATTCTATATTAGGCTCTAATGTTCCTGTTTCATACTTCGAAATAGTTGCTGTACTTACTTCTAATATATCAGCAATTTCATTTTGAGTCATTTTATTTAATTCTCTATATAATTTTATTTTTTCTCCTAACATAATAAAAAACTCTCCTTTTTGTTTATAATAATATTATATCATATTATTTCCAAAAAAGAAAGTTTTTATTTAGTTTTATGTGCTATTTTCTATAAAGGAATTAATGTTCTTGTTTTTTTAAACAATGAATATATTCTATCGTACTATCTTTTAAATAGTTTCTTTTGCTATCTGCTTTAAACCTCTTATGATTTTTTTCATACACCTTATATTCACCATACTTTGACATTATTTCTTTTATTCTATTTAATGGAATAATTCCTTCATCATTATAACTTAAGAATATATATTTAAACTTAGCATTTTTTATTAAATCTTCAAATGCTGATTCAACCTCTTTTTTTATACAATACTTCGATCTCTTTTTAGTTTCTTCTCTTACTCCTGTTTTTCCTTTAATTTTTGGATTATCATACAAAGCAATAGTTTCTAACATATGATAATTTGTATCATATTTTCTAGTATTGTATGGAGGATCCATGTATAAGATATCTCCTGTTATCTCATTTATTAATAAATTAGCATCTTTGTTAGTTACCAAATATTTTTTATTTTTATCATTAGTCAATATTTCTAAAGGTTTTATTTCCATAGTTTTACTTGCTGATTTTTTTATATTTTTCAGAAAAGCTTCATATACAGAAGCAGTATTCGCTACTTTATCTGATGCTTCTAGTAAACAAGTAATTAAATAATAATACTCGTTATCTTCTATTAATCCAATATTTTTCCATTCTTCTATTTTATCTCTTATTGAATCAATTTTTATAGCATTTTCTTCTGTAAAATATTTTCTTTCATACTCTTGATTTTGAGTTCCACTTATAGTATAATTTTTAAATATAAATCCTTTTTTATCATTTAACTTATTTAAATATTCAAATACATCTTCTATTCCATCTTTTTTTAATTTATCAAAAGTTATTTTTTCATTATTTCCTATAAAATGTTTTGCATTAACAAAGCTATAATATTCTATATCATTTGAAATAACATTATATCCCTTATTTTTAAAATATTTTCCAACACTTGAAGTACCTGCAAAAATATCGCAAAATATAATATCATCACTAGAAAATTTTGTAAAATCTTGTATTGTATCATCAATATAGTTAAGTATAGATAATTTTGATCCTATGTAATTCATTTATCTGCTCCTCTCAAATTAATCATATTATAACATTATATATTTTTTTTCTCAACATTTCCCTAGATTTTTTTATATTTTTTGTTTATAATAAAGGAGGTGATTTTATGGGTAAGATTAATGATATTGATTTAAACAATTGGAAAAATTATTCTGATATATCAACAGATAGCTTATGGATAATAAATAAAAGAGATTCTTCTGGTAATCATAAAGGAGATTATCATGGGAATTTTGTTCCTCAAATTCCAAATCAATTATTAAGAAGATACACTAAAAAAGGAGATTGGGTTTTAGATACTTTTTTAGGTAGTGGAACAACATTAATTGAATGTCAAAAACTCGGAAGAAATGGTATAGGTATAGATATAGATCCTGAAATTTTAAATATTGCGAAAGAACGTACATTAACAGAAAAAGGAGCATCTTGTTTTGAATTTATTAATGGGGATAGTTCTAGTTATGATTTTTCTAAAGTTTTAGAAAAAAACAATATAGATAAAGTTCAATTAATATTATATCATCCTCCTTATTGGGATATCATAAAGTTTAATGAAAAAGATGGAAATCTTTCTAATGCAAAAACATTAAATGAATTTATAGATATGTTTGGAAAAGTTGTAGATAATACAGCTAAATATTTAGAAAAAAATAGATATATTGGAATTGTTATAGGAGACATTTACAAAAATAGTGAATGGATTCCTCTAAATACATATATAAATTTATTGATGATAAAAAAAGGTTATAAACTAAAATCAATTGTTGTAAAAAATATCGGAGAAACTCAAGGAAAACAAAACCAACAAGCAATTTGGAGATATAGGGCTTTAGCCGGTGGTTTTTATGTTTTTAAACATGAATATATTTTAATATTTAAAAAAGTAACTAATTAACTTAGTTACTTTTTTTCAAATGTTTTCTAAATTCTATTGGATCATACCAAAAACAACCTATACATCCTTTTTCATCACCTACGTGATTTTCATCACCATCATAAAAGGACATTGGATAACCTAATTTTTTAGCATCAAATCTCTTTTTTGTTCTTCTACATTCTTTGCAAAATTGTCTTTTTGCATCATTAGCTGCTTTACTTAATGGTTGAAAATCTTCTAACTTTTGGGTTTTTATATTCATTGCGCCATCATTTTTCCACCCATTTTTATGATCTACCTCAGGATTAGAAGTGTACAAAATCACGCACCTTTCTTTCTTATAATAATTTTTTATATCACTTCTAATTGTTTGATTTCCAATTTTATCTTCTTCTTTTTTATACCCATTTAATCTTATTCTGTCTACACCATTTCCCGGAGTAATTGATTTATCAAATTCGATATAGTAATATTTTGCAATAGTAGATTCTTTTCTACACCAATCAGCCCCATTTTGAAACATTAAACTTGAAAACTCACCAACAAACTCATCTTTTGACACCCATCTACTTTTTCCCTCATCATTTGGCTTCGCTAGTTTAACAAACAAATATGGTTTCGTTCCTTGTTTAAATTCAGGTTTATTATTCATCCACTACCTCCTCAAAATATATTTCATTATTTTTTTCTATAAATGAAATATATTTTATTTTTTCAATTATTGTTTTATCATCGCTTTTTTCTAATGTTTCTTTTATTTTTTCATACATTACTATTGTTTTATTATTAGGTTTTGGTGCAATAATTATTGGTTTAATAATTATTTTTTTGCTATATGTTGGTATAATATAATCTGTAATCCATTCAACATATTTTTCTAATTGATTTTTTATTCTGAATTCAGGCTGTTCATCTTTTAATTCACATATTGATATAAATGCTTCATTATTATTTTCTTGTATAAAACAAATATCTATACTTTGCATACCAACACCACAAGATACTTCATTTCCTATCCAAGTTAATCTGTCCTTATTTATATTCAAACTTTCAATCTTAAATATGTTTTGCAAAATATAAGCTTGCAAATGTGTTTCATATGCGTTCTTTTTATTCTTTTTATACAATAATCTATTTTTTATGTCTAAAGACTCTTTTTTACCTAAATATTTAAACTGTTGATCTATAGAAATTATCTTATTATTTTTATTAGAATAATCAAAACTATTAGATTTTAAACATTTATTGTCATTTTTCAATCTGATTTTTTTCATTATTTGCTCATATTCATAATTAGTAATCATTGTGCAACCTCTATTAGCTTTAAGCTTTCTATATATTAAACTCCAACACATTTGACTTGGATGATTAATTCCTTTTAATGAATCCAAACATTCTCTTTCAGTTATTCCCTCTTCAAAAACCAGATTCGGAATTAGTTTTACTCTAAATGTAAGATTTTTTCCTAGATCCTCTTCTAAATAATTATCATTACACAAAAAAGGTTCATCTTCAATTTTAAAGCTTCCAAAAAACATACCTTCATGCGTATTTGTTTGTTGTAAATAAAATATAACATCATCACCTTTTTTTACTCTGGAAATATCTGCAATCATACCTGAAAGTAGCCTTTCAACTGATGGTGTAATATTGGTATTATTATCATCTAAATAATTACATTTATAGTTTTTTGCACCTGTTCCTGCAAACATATATTTCAAATGAATTGGAAATGTTTTTTCGTCTACAATAAATACATGTGCCATTTTTATCCCTCCTCAAAAAATTTATCTATTCTTACATCTAAAATTATTGATATTTTATATAGTGTTATCAGAGAGATGTTATTTCTATCATTAATAGACTCTATTCTTTTTAAATGGTTTACAGATACATCTAATTTTTCTGCTAAATCAATAATTCTTACATTTTTTTGTTTTCTATATTTCTTAATATTTTGACATATTATAGATTTAATATTAGGATTATATTTTTTATATTCTTCCATTCTTACCTCCTCCGTGAAAATTATAATATAAATTCAAATAATAATAAGCAACCTTTTGTGCCTAAATGCTGTTTTTAGATTTACATATATTAATAATAATATTTATAAATTTTTTAAACACATCACATTTTCTTTCACTTTGTTTTAATTTCAGTAAAGCCTCTTGTATAATATCGTTATTAATATACTTTATAATATTATCCAAGTCATCTCTTTCTTTTTTTCTCGTAATATATTTAAAAGCTAAATCTTATAAAGTCTTTTTTATTAGATGTATATTGATTCCATAAAATAACTTTTTATATTTTTCTATATTCAAAATCAAATTTTTTAAGTTCAACCTTATTTATAAATTCATTCGCAAAAATAACATCTAACCTAGATATTTCCTTAACTGTTATAATCTTTTTTTCTCTCATATTTATCAGCTATAAATTTTGTTGAATTTTATAGTGTTACAAATGTCCAGTTTGAGGAGTTCATCCCCAATTTCTCCTCAAATTGACATAAGAAGCAATTTTTTAGTGATTATAGCAACCTTTAGGCAAAATAAAAAAATCACTAAAACCGTTACAGTTCTAGTGATATATACTTTGGTTGCGGGGGTAAGACTCGAACTTACGACCTTTGGGTTATGAGGCATATTGCCTCCTTTCTAAGAATTAACTGTGCGAATTACAAGTTAATCCTTTTGCCCGGTATGTCAAGTGTTCATTACTTTATACTCTATTTCTTCCATATGTGGGAACATTTCTTTTACTCTTTTAAATGTAAGCATTGCATGGGCAGGTTGCGGATTTTTTTCTGCTTTGCTCAATAGTTTTTGTGTGTAGCAGTTTTCAGCTGTTTTAAATATTAGGTATCTGTTACGTACATAAGTATAGTAAATTTGATATCCATTTTCTAGGTTTTCGTAAAATTCTTTAAATGTATATTTACCTTCCATATCTCTTCTCATTTCCTTTTTATTTAATCATTTTATTAAATTCTTCTTCTGTTAGAATTGTTATTCCAAGCTCTTTTGCTTTTTTTAACTTACTTCCTGCATCTTCCCCTGCTAAAACATAATCTGTTTTTTTAGAGACACTGCTTGAAGTTTTTCCACCAAACTTTTCTATTACTTCGCTTGCCTCTTCTCTAGAAAATTTTTCTAAGGCACCTGTTAAAACAAAAATTTTTCCATCGAACCTATTATCTGTGCCATGTTCCTGTTTCAGCTGCATATTTACTCCTGCTTGTTTTAGTCTATTTATTAAGTCTATACTTTGTTCTTGTTTAAAGAAATTATATATACTCTCTGCTGTTATTAACCCGACATCTTGTTTCTGTTTTAGTTCTTCTAGTTCAGCATCTATTAAATTATCCATTGTCGTATATTCTTTAGCCAAGCTTTTCGCAAGCTTTACTCCTACATGTCTAATACCTAAAGAAGTTATTACTCTATATAAATCTCTTGTTTTGCTTTCTTCTATTGAATCTATCAAATTTTGTGCAAATTTCTTTCCATCTTTTTTTAATGATTTCAAATCTTCTAACGTTAGTTTATATAAATCAGCAATATTTTCTATTAACTTTCTACTTATTAATTCATCTATTATCGCATCTCCTAAACCTTTTATATCCATTGCATCTTTTGATACAAAATGTAATATTCCTCTGTACAATTTTGCAGGGCATTCAACACCTATACAGCGTATAACTGCTTCTCCTTCTTCTCTTACAGCATTTGCACCACATACAGGGCAAGTCTTAGGCATTTCAAATTGTTTTTCTTCTCCTGTTCTTCTACTTTTTATCACTTCTACAATTTCTGGTATAACATCCCCTGCTTTTTGAATTATTACAGTATCTCCTATTCTTATATCTTTCTCTTTTATAAAGTCCTCGTTGTGTAATGTAGTTTTAGAAATATTTGAGCCAGCTACATTTACTGTGTCTAAAATTGCCATTGGCGTTATTGCACCTGTTCTGCCAACCTGGCATATTATATCTTTAACTCTTGTTTCTTTTTTTTCTGGCGGATATTTATACGCTACTGCCCACTTTGGTGTTTTATATGTTGTTCCTATTTTTTCCCTTAACTCTAAATTATTTACCTTAACAACTGCTCCATCTATTCCAAAGGTCAAACTTTCTCTGTCCTTACCTATTTTTTCTATAGCCTTAATTACTTCATTTATATTTTTGCATAATATTTTTACTGGATTTACATTAAATCCTATTTTTTCAAGATATTTTAGTCCTTGATAATGTGTAGTTATAGTTTTATCTTCCGTCTCTTGAATATTAAAAATATATATGTCTAAAGGTCTTTGTGCAGTTATTTTGCTATCCAACTGTCTAAGTGAACCAGCAGCCGCATTTCTTGCATTTGCAAATCTTTCTTCCTCGTCTGCCATTCTTGCTTCATTTAACTCATCAAATTCCTTTTTTCCTATAAAAATTTCTCCACGCACAATTATATTTATAGGTTCTTTTAATTTATGTGGTATACTCCTTACTGTTTTTAAATTATCTGTAACATCCTCGCCTACAAGACCATTTCCTCTTGTTGCTCCTTGTACAAAAATTCCATTTTTATATTCTAGTGCAGTAGATAATCCATCAATTTTTGTTTCTACAACATATTCCAATGGTAAATTATATTCTTCTGCCAACTTTTGCATTCTTGTATCAAATTCTCTGACTTCTTCAAAAGAAAAAACATCTTGTAAACTTTGAAGTGGAACTTTATGTGTTACTTTTTTAAACCCTTTTTTTATAGGACTTGTCCCAACTTTTTGTGTTGGAGAATCAGTAGTTATAAGCTGTGGATATTCCGCTTCAATTTGTTTTAATTCTTTCATTAATGTATCAAAATCAAAATCGCTTATAACCTGTTCATCTTCGTAATATTTTATAGTATAATATTCAATTTTAGGCTTTAATTCATTAATCCTTTCTTTTGCTTCTTGTAATGTCATTTCAATAAATCCTTTCCATTTTTAATATAGTCCCAACCTGAAAAGATTGTAGCTATAACACATATAATCATCATTAATGTTACTATTAAATTTATTGCGAATTTGTATCCTGTTAAAGAATTCGTAAATATTGCTCCAAATGGATTAGTATCAATAAATGCCAATATAATTGCAATCATTTGTGTAACCGTTTTTAATTTTCCCCATATACTTGCTGCAACAACTTCCCCCTTTTTTTCTACCGCAATCAATCTATATCCAGATACTATAAATTCTCTCATTATTATTATTGCTGGTATCCAAGAAGGTATTTTAGAATGTTCAACTAATATTATCATTGAAACAATTACCAATATTTTGTCTGCTATTGGGTCTAAAAATTTTCCAAATGTTGTTATTTGGTTTGTTGATCGTGCTATGTAACCATCTAATTTATCTGTAATAGATGCTATGATAAAAATTATATCTATTATGAACATATTAATAGGTATTCCTAATATTGTTCCTTGCATATTTATAAGTGAAATTATTAATATTACAAAGACCAAAATAACTCTAAATACTGTTAACTTATTGGGTAAATTCATCTATATCTCTCCTCTTTGTTTTTTTCTATTATATATAAATTCTAAAAAAAAATAAATAGTATTTACGATTTTTTATAACATTTTTATTTTTACTATTTCTATAATATCCAAGATGTATTCACTTATTACAGGAAGATTTAGAGCAACTATTTTTTGTAAGACTACTAATAATATAGCTGTTAATATAGTAAAACCTATTCCTGTACCAATGCCTTTGATAATTCCAGACCAAAAATTTCTAAAGAAAAACTTTTTCCTGTTACCTAAAAGTTCTATTAATTCTAATATATTATTTTGAGATAATGTATAATTTATTTTATCTAATCTTTTTATTAATTCCTTTTCCTCTTTTTTCTTTTCAAACATAAAATCCACCCATTATTAGAGTGGATTTTTTTTGCTTTTTTATTCAATTTTACTAATTAAATTTATTCTTTATTATTTTTTACTAATAAATCTAATTTTTTTATTAGTTCTTGTAATTTTTTCATATCTTTTCCAATCATTTCCCAATCATTACTATTATTAGATTTTTCTAAATTTTCATTTGCCTTTATTATTGCTTTTATTGTTTCTTCTATAGTTTCTGTACTTTCTATTTCTATGTCAAAAGCTGATTGAGATAACAAATTATTTATTGCCTCTTCTATATTATTTCCTATAGCAAATTTATTTCCTGATGCAACAACTACTTTTTTTAATAATGGTAAAGAATTGTCTTCATTGGTATATTGCTGATAAATTGATTGCACATATAATAATGTATTTTCAATTGGAACAACTATAGTATTTTTTGTTATTTTTGTCCCTGTAACCTTAAGTTTTTCTATTTCTCTATATATGTTTTCATCTTGTTCTGTTAATGAATTTAATTGCATTGTTCCTATTGCATTACTATCTGAGGCATATTTATATATCGTTAATTTTGGTGTTCCATTTTCATATGTTCCTACTGTATATGATATTATATTCTGTTTTTTATATGGTGTATACGGAATTACTAAACCTAGCTGTGCATTTTCCGAATCAATAGTCTTTACCATTGTATAATATGGCTCTATTTCCGTTCCCGTCTTTGAAGTTGTCTTTCCTGTAACATTTGTTGCTATTTCCCATATATCATCTCCTCTATATAAAACATCAGGCTGTATATTATGATATCTCGTAATTATATTTGCTTGAATTTTATACAAAAATTTTGGATATATAAATTGATTTTTTATATCTTCTTCAATTTGTTCATCTTTGTCTACAAATAAACTTGGATATATATTTCTATATGACATTATTATAGGATCTGCTCTATCTGTAATATAAAACTTTGTTGTTCCATCATATGCATCTATTAAAACCTTAACAGAATTTCTTATATAATTTATATCTAGCTTTGTTAATAAATCTGTTTGAATTGTAGACATTTGAGAATATGGATATTCACTAGAAGTAGTATATGCATCTATTACCCAAACCAATTTTCCTTCTTTATTTACTACCAAATATGGTTCTTCGTCATATAATAAGTATGGCATTAACGTTTTAGCTCTTTTTATAACATTTCTGTTTGTTAATATTTTGCTCTCTTTTGTTGTATTTGTTGAAAGAGCTAATCCAATATTTCCCTCTTTTATTCCTAATATAAATCTATCAATAAAATTAAGTTGAAGTCCTGCATTTCCATCGTAAGTTTTTTTTGCATTTTCAGCCGTATTAGAATTTAACTTTGGATAATCAAATTCTTCTCCATTTTTATTGTTCGTTACTACTGGTTCATTTGTCTGTAATCCGTAGTAAATTCTTGGTTCTGTTATCTTTATTACTTCATTGCTTTCAAAATCTTTTTGAAGATTTATTATTTCCCCTTCTTCATTGATTTTATTAGCTGCTGTAACTATTATCCCATATCCATGTGTATACTCATACATTTTATCGTTGTATGTACCAATGTTTTCTGATATTTCTCTAGGTGTTATATATGCTAATGATAATTTACCATTTAAATTAACTTTTGCAATATTACTGTTCCTATATGAATAATATCCTTTTGCTGTTTGTAACATATTTAAGTTCTTTAATACATTTTCCTTACTTGTTATTGTAATATTATTAATTACTTCTTGATTTTCTTCTTTTATTTTTGCACTTAATGTTTCATTATTAGCTATTGTTTTTTCTTCTATTTCTATGCCATAAGCCTTTTTGGTAAATTCTATATTCTTACTTATATAGTATTTTTCTTTGTCTAGCTCATTTGATTTTACAAGAAAAGTTTGGGTTATTATTAATACTATTAGTAATCCTATTAAATATACTGGAACTGCTGTTATACTTTTTATTACATTTTTAACTTTTCCCTTTTTGAAGAATATAACTGCCAAAATTATTGAAATTACCATTACTACTGTTAATACTTTGTATCCCCAAAGTTTTATTGTTACATCTGTAAAACCAGATCCATATATTGAATATACTGTTTCTCCTTTTAATGTTAAAAATTTATTTGTTCCCATATCTTGTATTCCTACATATGTTAGGATTGATAATAATATAACTATTACAATAGTATGAAAAACCAATTGTTTTGTAAAATGGTTATTCTTCAATATTTCTCTATTTATTCCATCAAAAAACATATTAAATGAAATTATGTAATACAATATGGTATATATTGTTAACCCTACTATGAGAAGCATTATATATATAAGCATAAATTCTATAAATGGTTTTTTAAACATGAAGTAACTGATATCATATCCAAATATTGGGTCCTCAATTTCAAAAGATGCACTATTAAAACATAGCATTATTTTTTTTAGCATTATATTTGTTGTAAAAGTACTTATTATTATTGAGCTTATAACTGCAATGGATTTATTTATTAACTTCGGCATTGGCTTTTTATCATCATCAAAAAAAGCTTTTAATCCTTTTTTTATTTTTAAATTTGTAAAATATATTAATAGAAATAATATTATAAAGTTTGCACTAAAGGCTATAGCCGTATATTTTATATTTTTCCAAAATATTTCTACATATTCTTCCCCTATTTCTAGTACTTCCAGATATTTACCTCTAAATAATACATAGCCAATTAAAATTGCCAATAGTATAAATGCTAGTACAATTATAATTCTTTTGTTATCCTTTTGGGTTGTTATTTTTGTCATTTTAATCTCATTCCTTTCTAAGCTTATCTTCTATTGCTTATTTGGCTATATTAATGCATTTACAAAATCGTTACTGTTAAATATTTCCATATCGTCTATTTGCTCGCCAATTCCAATAAATTTTACCGGCACCTTGTTTTCAGCAACAATTCCTATAACCACTCCGCCTTTAGCTGTTCCATCTAATTTTGTAAGTACTAGTCCTGTTATATTTACTGTCTCTTTAAATGCTATTACTTGTGATATTGCATTTTGCCCTGTTGTAGCATCTAAAACCATTAAAACTTCCTTAGAAGCTTCTGGTAATTCCTTGTCTATTACTTTTTTTATTTTTACAAGCTCGTCCATTAAATATTTCTTGTTGTGCAATCTTCCTGCTGTATCACATATTAAGACATCTGCTTGTTTCTCTTTTGCTATCTTTACAGCATCGTAAACAACTGCTGCTGGATCTGTTCCCTCTTCTCTTTTTACTATGTCACATCCTGCTCTATTGGCCCATATTTCAAGTTGCTCTACTGCTGCTGCTCTAAAGGTATCTGCTGCTGCAACAACTACCTTTTTGCCATCCTGCTTTAGTCTGTTAGCTATTTTCCCTATAGAAGTAGTTTTGCCAACACCATTTACGCCTACTACTAATATCACAGATGGAGTTGTTTCTAACTTTAAAGTATTGTCCACTTCTTCTAATACATTTTTAATTTCATCTCTTAGAGCTTGCTTTACAGCTTGCTCGTCTTCTATCTTTTCTTTTTTTATTTTATTTCTCAAATTTGTTATAATTTTGGTAGAAGTTTCTACTCCAACATCAGACATTATCAATGCCTCTTCTAATTCATCTAAAAGTTCCTCATCTACTTTTCTAAAATTGCTAAATACATTATTTAGTTTTTCATCAAATGAACTTTTAGTTTTACTTAACCCTTGTTTTAATTTATCAAAAAAACCCATATTTCCTCCATAATTTCATATTATTTTATCAATAGTTAGTATAGCACATTTCCTATGATATATCAATAACAAAGCTCAAACAATTAAAGGACCTTTTTAATATAAAAAAAGATTTTGACAATAGAATTATAAAAATAATATAAATCCCATAAACACCACCTCTTGTACAGGTATAGGACAAGTATGTTCATCGGTATATAGAAGTAGCACCAAAAAAAATCAATCTTTTTAGATTGATTTAATCATTAGCGTTACATTTGTGCAACGATTTTACTTAATGGAGCGATTACGAAACAGGTATGCGAAAAAATAACTTACTTTGTTTCAAGCACTCTTATATAATTCGATTTATTGTTTATAATTTAACATAAATTATATTTTTTTACAAGATATAAAAATAAAAAACAGGAAAATTATTTTTTTACAAATTTTTCAAATAGCATTGATTTAAAAACTTTTGTTTGATACAATAAAACAAATTAATTATTATTTCAAAAAGGAGGTTATAATATGCCAGAATTAAATGTTTTAAATCAAAAGATAACTTATATAAAAATTGATGATGAAGATTATATATCTATTACAGATATGCTTAAATCAAAAGATGGGGATTTTTTTGTATCAGACTGGTTAAGAAATAGGAATACCATTGAATTTTTAGGCATTTGGGAAGAAATTCATAATCCTAATTTTAATTATGGCGAATTCGCCATAATTAAAAGTCAAGCAGGTTTAAATAGCTATAAAATTAGTGTTAAAGAATGGACAGAAAAAACAAATGCAATTGGAATAATTTCAAAAGCTGGAAGATATGGAGGAACATATGCTCATAAAGATATTGCTTTTGAGTTTGGTATGTGGATTAGTCCAAAATTCAAGCTGTTATTGATAAAAGAATTTGAAAGATTAAAAGCAGAAGAACAAAAGCAAATAGGCTGGAATGCTAAAAGAGAACTTTCAAAAATTAATTATAGAATACATACAGATGCTATAAAGAAGAATTTAGTACCTAAAGAATTAACTAAATTTCAAATAAACTTTGTTTATGCTGAAGAAGCAGATGTTTTAAATATGGCTTTATTTGGTATGACTGCAAGGCAATGGCGTGATAAAAATCCTAATTTAAATGGGAATATAAGAGATTATGCAACAATGAATGAATTGATATGCTTAGCAAATTTGGAAAATTTAAATTCTGTTTTTATAAATGAAGGATTAAAACAAAGTGAAAGGCTTGAAAAATTAAATAAAATTGCAATTTCACAAATGCAAATTTTAAATGATACAGATATAAAATATCTAAAATAATTATATTAAAAAAGAAAACTCCCACTTAAGTGAGAGAAAGATATATCTTTTTTTTTGATGATGGCTTAGGCTTACTTCATCGTTGCACCTGAAACATTTGTTGCCATAGAGTCACGGAACTGAATCATATCTTCCATTGAGAAGAAACTGAGGTAAACCTTGAGCTTGTGGTCTGCGTTGTGCATTTCCACTAGGTTAGCATTGCAACAAGCTGCCCACTTTAAAAGTGCTCTTGCTCTGTCAAATTCAACCTGCTTTCTATGGTTACTCTCCTTATCTCTCTTGGAAATAAACGATTCTTCTGCTTCGCCGATGGTCTGGTTCTTTACGATGAGGATCGGAGATTCAAGTGGGATAGATACCACGAGAACATATTCCTCAACCTTGGGTGATAAAATCTTAATGCTTGCCATAGTAATTCCTCCTTGGGCAGTTGCCCTGTCTAAAGTTGATTTTTCCTACATGATGAAACGGAGTAAAACAAAATGCTTCATCACTTATAATTATACTATATTTACATAAAATTATCAAAAATTCGCTTGTCCTTTTTTCATTCTAATGTTTAATGCTATTAAATAAATATAGTGCAACTTTATTTTGTCCTGTAGTTTCCATTTCCATAAGTTTAGCCATTGCAAACATTACAAGTTTATATTTTCCAAAATTTATAAGTGTAGTTCTATATTCTTCATCTATATCTTTTAACATACTATCAAATTTTTCATAATATTTTTTGGTATTATATATAAGTCCAGACCATTTGCTTTGGCTCATACATATTGCTAGTCTTAATTTATCTTTAATGTCCATATTATTAATCATATCTATTAAATATTTTACTTTTTTTTGTTCCATTTTTTATTACCTCCATTTTAAAATCTTGTATCATTGTTTCTTTTCTTATTTTTTTCTGCTTTTTTTTCATTTGATATAGTTACTTTTCTTAAAATATTATTAGCAATTTCATTGTCGTTATCATCAAATATGCCATTTTTATATAAGTCATCACTAACTATTTTATAATTTTGGTCATTATCATAAGTTATTCTTTTATGAAAGTGACTCATTAAATTATGCCAAAAATCCATATCTCCAAGTTCAATAATAATCTCACATGCAATATCATTTTGAGAATCACACACTTTTTGAAAGTAATCTTTAACTTGTCTGTCAGCTCTTGTCTTGCTATTATATTCAATTCTGGCTTGTTCAAATTCGTCTAAATATACTTGTTTAACATCTTCTACAATATCATTAGTTCCATATATAGTTGTAATTAGTTCTCTTTGATTATCATAATCACGTAAGTTATGCTTGTTAGCTTTTGATAAATCTCTTGCATTTTGTATAGCATTATTTGAAAAAGAGGTAGTACCAGATACATTTCCTTTTGATACTTTCTTTGCTAATCTGCTCTTGTTCTTATCTCTACCCAAGTGAAAAGAATAGGCTAATTCTTGTTCCATATAAGCACCTCCTTGAACTTGCTTCGAAGCATAGGACTTTGACCTTGTCATAAGTCCTAACCCCCTATGAGTTTTGACATGCTATCAAAACTCGGGGGGCTCTGCGAGGCAATAAATTTTCTCACAAATGGGATAAAGTTTATTCAAATTAACTCGCTACAAAATTTATATTAGCTTATCGCAAATATAAATTTGTTCTCTTTAATTTGATTGTTGCAATAGAATATTTACTACTAGAATTATTGCAACAATTATTTATGTTTATTCTTTGTAGTAATATGAGTAACAATGCCTAATCGTAATTTTCCTTCTGGTTTTGCCAAGAAGTTTTTAAATTGTTTTATTGCTACAAATCTTATAATCTTTTGATTTTTCTTAATCTTAAATTCTACAGCTCTGTTTCTAATCTTTGTAACTTCTGTTTTAGTATCATAATTTTCGTCAATCTTATCATCATGGAAGTAATATTCTCCCAAATCCATATAGTTAATATCTAATTCTTTTTTCAATGTTCCTATATAATCCTCTAATTGTTCTTTATTCATATTTACACTAACTTTAGCATCTTCAAGTTTTCCATCTCGTTCTATCATAGTAGGAACATCCACAATTCCTTTATCATATAGCTTGTCTATCTGTTCAATAAAGCTACTTCTAAAGTTTACTTTTTCTATTTCAAAACTTCCGTCTTTCTTTTTCTTTAATGTAACAGTATCAATAAATTTTGAGATAAAGCTTTGTTTTGCATCTTTACTTTTCATATTCCAAAGTTTTAATAGAACATCTTTATACATTTCGTGTTCTGTTAGTTTTTCTCTTTCAATATCTCTTTCTGCCATTAAGTGTTGAGGGTTATAATTTTCCTTATCAAAGTCTAATGCATCAATTCTTTTATTTTCTAGTATAGACAATTTTTCTTCAATCAATTTGTAATCTTCTGAGAAATCTTCCATTTCAAGAATACCA
>OGXR01000191.1_pt1 | contig 48266 bp, 37 predicted proteins | sample 1576331 | NCBI WGS metagenome assembly OGXR01 (sample SAMEA3541473, study PRJEB24748) | human gut metagenome | biome: human gut; feature: human-associated habitat; material: faeces | place: China | collected 2012 | reverse complement strand
GCTTCGGCCGCATCAACCATCCCAAGTACTGCTGGTGCGAAAAAGGCATCCGACCCAGCGTTCCATGTCACCATATTCGGGAATACCGGTATGCCTATGGTGCGGTCGAGCCGCTGACTGGGGAATCCTGTTTTCTTGTCATGCCCTATTGCAATACTGCGTGTATGAATCTGTTTCTGCGGGAATTATCCAAACAATTTCCGCAGGATACCATTCTGATGTGCTGCGATGGAGCTGCATGGCACAAATCGGGAACACTGGAAGTGCCTGAGAATATTGTGCTTTTCCATATCCCTCCATACACACCAGAGATGAATCCGATAGAGCAGATCTGGAAGGAGATACGAAAACGCGGCTTTCGAAACGAGGTTTTTGCATCCTTGGAGAAAGTCGTTGATCGTCTCTGCGATACCATTTGCTCGCTTACCCCTAATACCATTTTCAGCATTACCGGACGCGATTGGATTATTAAAGCGTTTAATTAGGTTTTAGTATCAGCCATCTTTTTGCCCCACTTCCGCAGTTCCGAAAATGGGAAATATTGCGCAGCCGTTGCCAGCGCAGGCTGGCTTACGGATGCGGCATACCCCTTGCGGGTACATACAGGATTCCTCCATTTTCGGAACTTTGAATTGGAGTAAAAATCCTGTCTGAGACTTCTTGCCGAATTGTGCGGTGCTGCCCTAAAAACACAATGCGAATGCAGCGACGATTCCTGAGCATCTTAGCAATGCTGTTGATAGAAAAATATTTTCGACAATCATTAAAAATGTGCTTATGCCTGTTTTACCCGTCCTCGGCTCAGCGCCCGATTTTGATACCGGTCAGACGCTCGTAATATTTGGCAATGGCGCTGTGGTCGTTGCCGCCGCAGTCATTGTTGTGCAGCCATTGCAGGATTTCCTGAACGGACGCGGTCATGGGGACGGGCGCACCCACGGCGTGGGCGCAGTCCAGGGCGTTGTTCAGATCCTTGATATGCAGGTCAACCTTGAAGCCGGGCTTGTCGTTGCCCGCAATCATCATAGGTCCCTTGGCGTCCATAACGGTGGAACCGGCGAGGCCGCCGCGGATGGCGCGGTACACCACCTCGGGGTCAACCCCGGCCTTCTGCGCCAGGGTGAACGCCTCGGCCACCGCCTGGATGTTGCAGGCGACGATGATCTGGTTGGCAAGCTTCGTGGTGTTGCCCGCGCCCACGTCGCCGCAGAGGGTCACGGAAGCGCCCATCGCGGCAAGAACGTCCTTGCAGGTATCGAAAACCGCCTGCTTGCCGCCCACCATAAAGCTCAGCGTGCCGTCAACGGCCTTGGGTTCGCCGCCGGAAACGGGAGCATCCAGCATTTCGATGCCCTTCTCCGCCAGAACCCCGGCAATTTCCTTGGAGACCACAGGGCTGATGGAGCTGCAATCGATAAAAATCTGACCGGCGTGCATGTAGTTGGCCACGTCGCCCAGCATGACCTCCTTGACCTGGGGGCCGTTGGGCAGCATGGTGATGATGATTTCGCTGTTCTCCGCCAGCTCCTGACGGGAAACGGCATGGGCGCCGTCCTTCGCCAGCTCCTCCATAGGTGCCTTGCTGCGGTTGTTTATCCAAACCTCATGGCCTGCCTTCAGCAGATTCCTGACCATGGGCTTGCCCATGATGCCAAGACCAATAAATCCGATTTTCATACGACATTCCCTCCCGCAAAAATTCGCAGCTGCTGAGCGTCCTTTCTTATGATCGCGCTGTTTCCAAGTATGTGCAAACATTGTAGCCGATGAAATGGATTCTGTCTATTCGTAGAATGACCAAATATGACGCACAAAATTCGGGCGGACAGATCGAAGCGGAGGATTCCAGAATGGAATCCTCCGCTTGTTTTTGATCAGCCCCTGAAAAACTCGTCAATGACTTCCTTCCAGTCGCCCTTGATGATCATGTGGTGGTTGCTGATGGGGTGGCCGGAGAAATATCCCGTGCCGTCCTGGAGCCTTAAGCGCATCTGCGTCCGGCACAGATCCGGGCGGTGCATGGTTTCCAGCAGCTCCGCTCTGCCCGCATAGTACCGCTCCATGCTGTCGTCGCACTTAAAAATCGTCACGGGCTGCACCGCCAGATCGCCGGAGACCGCCACACCGATTCCCGACTCGAAGTGGGTCACAAGATGGTAGCTGTCCGGCATGTTGATGGGCAGCGTGCAGTGGGCGAAAATAATCTCGCTCTTTTCCGGATCCATGCAGCTGGGATTGGCCATAAAGCCGGCCTGACCGGTCAGGGCTTCCAGCACAGCCATGCTGACCAGACTCTTCTGGTCGCCCTCACAGGCCGCCGGGATTCCCTCCGCGTTGAGCAGCGCCAGCGCCAGACAGCCGGTGGTGTGGATGCGTCCCAGCAGATCAAAGCACTTGACGGTCACGCCGGTCAGATCGTACCTGGCAATCAGACGCTTCAGCGCGCCGTATACCTGAAGCGCCTTGTCCACTTCCTGCGGATCAAAGCCCCTGGTTTTCAGCTCCTTGGTGTAGGCGTTTTCCGGGTAGCCGCCCTTGTGGAATTCCCCGACAACCTCCTCCAGGTCAAACATTCTGCATTCCATGCCGCTGAGGGCTTTCAGCTTGTCGAAATCCACGTCGCTGGCAATCAGGCCGCCGGGTTCGCCGAAGCAGCCGAGCTTCATGTGAGACAGCTTTTCTCTCGCTTCCGCCACCCGCTTCAGGACGTTCAAACGTCTGGCAATTGCCTCGGGGGTTCCGTGGAGGATTTCGCCTTTCAAGCCCTTTTCCTGTAAGAAGCCCATAATCTCCATGGCCGCCGCAAGAGAGTTATAAGCGGGTGTGGTCAGCAGAATGTAAGGCTCGTGCGCCTGCTGGTAGGACGCCGCAAAGCCCGGCTCCGCGCCGCCGGATGCGATGAAGTACACCGGCAGCGGCTGCGCCCTGACCTCGTCCATCTCCGCGCAAACGACCTTCTCCCCCAGCGCCTTGCTCAGATTGCTTAAGAATTCCGCGCCGTAGTTCGGTATGTTGGCATCGTTGCAGTCCGATGGACCCATCAGAAATTTAACTTTCAGTTCTCCCATAAAATTCACCTCATCAGCAGACCCGCAGGGTCTTGTACATGTAATGCTTGAACTTGTTGGCGTACAGCTTACTGCAAATATAGACGTTCGGCTCCTTGCCGGTTACATTGCACCGGTCGACGATCACGTTTCCGTAGCCGGGGCCGTTGGAGACGTCCACCTCGCAGAAATACTTATCGCAGGTTTCGATGCACTCGGGATACAGCGCCGCCGCCACAGCCGAGGGGTCGGCCATATCCAGGTAGCTGTCGCCGAATCGCTCGCTGTTGAGTACCATCAGCTGACGGTTGCAGTCGATGGCGAACTTGCCCAGAGGGCCGCTCTTCTGAATTTCGTCGATCTCCGAGGGAATCAGCATGGCGTCACCCAGGCAGGCGTCCCAGCCCACCAGAACCAGTTGCTCAATTCCCGCGTCCACGACGATCTTCGCCGCTTCCGCGTCCTGCCAGATGTTGAACTCCGCCAGGGGCGTCGCGTTGCCGACACCGAGGCCCGCGCTTCCCATGCACACGATCCGTCCGGCCTTCTTGACGGCTTCCTTATCCAGGCGAATTGCCAGGGCAAGGTTGGTCAGGGGTCCCAGGGCGATGATGTCGATCTCCCCCGGCTCGCTTGCTTTCAGCGCTTCCAGCATCCGAATGACGCCGTTGCCCTCGCCGATTTTCAGCCGGTGAGGAACCAGACCGATATCGCCCATTCCGTCCTCGCCATGGGTCTCCGCGGCATACTGCATGTCCCGCAGCAGCATATCGATGGCGCCCATGTATACCGGCGGCTCGTAAGTACCGGCGTGTTCAATGGTGGTCAGGGTATTGATGGCCGCCTGCTTACAATTGACGTTACCGGATACGGTCGTACACATAATGACCTCGAAATTGGGGTCATTCAAGGCCATTGCGATGGCAACTGCGTCGTCCGAGCCGCAGTCCGTGTCGATAATCAGTTTTTTCCTGTCCATGTTCAGTCCTCCAAGGTGGTGAATTTTCGGGGAAAAATAGAATCCAGCGGCCAGGTCGTCATATTGTGGTACATATCCTGCCACTGCAAAATCTCGTAATTGCAGCTCGTCGCAAAAATTTCCAGAAGCCGCGCCTGCTCCCGGGGCGTTTTATTGGCGCAGAGCTTGTTCACCATGCGGATCTCGTTCTCCGTCTTGGCAACGTATTCGTCGCCCACGTAGAACGCGATCCACTTATAAAATTTGTTGTCCTCGGGAAGCGTACACTTTGGCAGCAAATCCTCGCCGAAAAAGCGGTAGAGAATGTTGCAGGGGAACATGGCCATCATGCACTCCGCAAGACTTCCCTGCTCCGCGCACATCAGCTGGAACGCGGTGTAGGAGCGCTTTCCCGGCACTTCGATGACGGCGTCCATTTCCTCCAGCGTCGCGCCAATCTCCTTCGACCAGAAGTTCCGGTTTACCATGACCGTGCCTTCCATGGTGTTTTTCACGATAGGGTACCAATCCTCCATCTCCTGAAAACAGGTACACTTGGAGAAGGCCACCGCCCAGCACCGGGTGTAGTCCAGCAGATACTGGTGGTTCTGCAAAATCTGGAACCGGAAGCGCTCCTCCGACATGGTGCCGTGGAGGATGTCCTGCATATGCTCCGTCTGCTCGATGACCGCGCAAACCGCCTTGATCACGGGAACCAGCTTTTCCTCATAAAAACCCATTGCGTTTCCCTCCCGGCGGTTATTTTGCTTTGCTGTCTTCGATCAGCAGCTTCACGGCGTCACAGGCCACCTCGATGGTGTGGTCGTTCATGCTGCCGTAGGCCATGATGGCCCCCGCCTTCACGCCGCGAATGAGCGACACGATGAAAATACCCGCGCACTCCATCTCGGACGCCATGACGCGGCTCTTTTCCCAGGCCTTCCAGCGGGAATGGAGACGGTCGCTGTTTGGCATACTGTCCGGGTCATGCTGGCCGTAGAAGGAATCCTTGGACTGACCGATTCCCTCTTCGAAGCGGTAGCCCTTGGCCTGTGCCGCCCGCACCAGCGCGTCCGTCACGTGACGGTCTGCGATGGCGGGGTATTCGATGGGTACATAGTGTACCGTCGTTCCCTCATCCCGCACGGCCGCCGTGATGACCACGCCCTCTAAGCTTTCGTCGTAGCTTTCCGGGCAGAGACGGCCGCAGGTTCCCACGCGGATAAACACCTCCGCGCCGCAGTGGATCAGCTCCTCCACGGCAATGGCCGCAGAGGGGCAGCCCATGCCGGTGCTGCAAACGGACACCTTTTCCCCGTTCAGAGTTCCCGTCCAGGTTTTGTGTTCCCGGTTGTGGGCGACCAGCACGGGATTGTCAAAATGCTTCGCAATCAGATCCGTCCGGAAGGGGTCGCCCGGGAGAATGACATACTTTCCGATATCGCCTTTTTTGCAGCAGATGTGATACTGCTGCCCCTTTGCGTTTAAGGTTTCCTTACTTTGAATTGCCATACGAAGATATCTCCTTTTCCGACGTAACCGCATTTACCAGAATGGAGGATGCCAGCATCAGAACCACCGTCGCCAGCGCATAGTAGAATGCGCAGCCCACGCCGAACACGCCCACCAGCGCGCCGGAGAGAATAGGCGTCATAATGTCCGAAATGCCCCCGGCGATTGCCACATAAGAGCTGGCAACACTGATTCGCTTATAGCCGATCCGGGTGGTAATCGCCACGAACAGGCTGAACATGACCCCCAGAAACGTTCCGGCAATAAACAGACTGATAAAATAAATTTCTGTTCTGTGAAAGGCAATGGCCGCCGCCAGAGCGACCATACCGACGATGCTGTTGACGATGACGATGATCCGTTCCTTTACCCTTTTCAGTATCCAGGTAAAGGCGAAGGAGCCGATCACGCCGCCCACATTATAGATCGTCAGCAGGAATGCCGCGTTGGCTTCCGAAATTCCCATGCTCTGGGCAAAGCTTGCGGTGTACAGCGAAAGCACATTCACCGCGCCGCTGTAGCAGGCAACGCCGATCAGCGCGCCGGCGTAGGCCAGCCAGAGCTTTTTGGTATACAGGGGCTTGACCTGTTCCTGTCCTTCCCGGGTTTCCGCCGCCTTCGTCTGCTTTTCCACCTTTACAAAGGGCAGGCACGCCAGAAGAATCAGCGCAATCGCCGTCAGCACGTAAAACGCGCCGTAGAACGGAAGCCTCTCCGACAGCATCACGCCGATCAGAAACGGCATCGCAAAGCTTCCCACGCAAAAGAACGCCTGTCCTGCACTCAGCGCACCGGCGTAATTATTCCGGCAGGAAATGCTGAGCATCAGCGGGCAAACGGCATCCTCCGCACCCATGCCGACGCCGCCCAGGAAGGCCGCCGCCATCCCCGCATAGTAATTGGGGAACAGCGGGATGCCCACGAAATAGACGCAGGTCGCCAGCACCGAAATGGCATACACCGCTTTCGCGCCGATTTTCTCCACCAGTCTTCCCGTCAGTCCCACTGTGGACACACGGCCGATGGCAAAGGAGGACCCCAGAAGCACCACCGCGTCCATGGTTCTGCCGTAGACGCCGATGAGCTGGGTCAGGCTGCTTCCCACCAGAAGCGCCCCCGCGCCCACCAGAAAATACAGACCGAAAGCGAGAATGGTAATAAGGCTGCTGTTTTTCCGCATCGCCGTCAACCCAATTTTCTCATGATCTCGTCCACCGCGTCATCGATATGGATGATCTTCTTCTCGATTCCCAGCGCCTTACACACGCGGCTGACATAGGGCTGCTTCAGCATGGCATAGTCCAGAGCCTCCAGATCCCAGAAGATTTCCTCCGGAGTTCCCTCTTTTACGACCTTTTTCTTCGCCATGATGATCACCCGGTCAAAATTCTCCGACACAAATTCCATATCGTGGGAGATCGTGATGATGGTCTTGCCCCGCGCCTGCATGGTTTTCAGAATCTGGGACAACCGTCGGTTGCCATCGATGTCCTGACCGGCAGTGGGTTCATCAAAAATCAGGATTTCCGTTCCCATGGAAATAACGGCGGCGATGGTGACGAATTTCCGCACGGAAAGGGGCAGATTCATGGGGTTTTCGCCCCGGTAGATGTCCATGCCGGTAATCTTCAGGGCATCCTCTACCCGACTGTCCTCTTCCTCCATGCTCAGTTTCATGTTCTTGGGGCCGAAGCGAACCTCCTCCTCCACCGTTGCGTGGAAGATCTGGTCGTCCGGGTTCTGGAACACGTAGCCAACGATGCGGGAGACCTGCGCCGTGGTATAATCCTTGGTGTTCATGTCCCCCACCAGGACGTCGCCCTTGGTCGGGCGGAGCAGACCGTTGATCATCTTGACCGTGGTGGTCTTACCCGCGCCGTTCTGGCCGACAATGGCCACGTTTTCGCCGCCCTTGATGTCGATGCTCACGTCATCCACTGCCAGGAAGCCTCCGGGATAGGAGAAGCTGACATTTCGCAAGCTCAAATCCTTCATTGTGTGTCCCTCCCGTTCAGCGCAGCCGAAATGATCTCCACTGCACGCTTCTCAGTTACCGGAATTTCGGAAATCGGGAACCCCTTTTCCTTCAGCCTGCTGCCAAGGATCGCCATCTGAGGAAGCTGCACGCCCTGCTCCATCAGAGAAATGTCCGAAAGAACCTGTGCCTTGTCTCCGCCGGCAATCAGCTTGCCGCCCCGCAGCACCAGAACCTCGTCTGCGTACTCCGCAATCAGGTCGATCTTATGCTCCACCAGAATGATGGTTTTCTTCTTGTCCTTCATCATCTTGATGATCTCGAACACGCTCTCCGTTCCCTGGGGGTCAAGCTGGCTGGTCGGCTCGTCGATGATCAGAATGTCCGGCTCCAGCACCAGGACGGAGGCCAGCGCCACCCGCTGCATCTGACCGCCGGACAGCTCCAGCGGATTCTTTTCGGCAAGGGAATCGATGTGGGTCAGCTTCATGATCGCCTCGACCCGCTCCACAATTTCCTCTACGGGAACGCCGAAATTTTCCAGGCCGTAGGCCACTTCCTCAAATACGGTCTCCTTGACGCCGCTGATCTGGGTGAAGGGATTCTGGAACACATAGCCGATCTTCGTGGCCAGCTCTCCGCCGTACTCGCCGATGGGCTTGCCGTATACCAGGACTTCGCCCTGGATGTCTCCCTGGTAGAAGCTGGGGGCAAACCCCCGGAGAATTGCGCAGAGGGTGGTCTTGCCGGAGCCGTTCTCCCCCACGATGCCGTAGAATTTTCCTTCCTCGATGTTCAGAGAAACGTTCCGGATGGACGGCTCGTCCGCCAGAGGATAGGTATAGGTGACGTTTTTACATTCCATTACATAACCCATAATACAATCCTCCCTACGACGACCAAAGCCGTGATAACCGTGCTGATAACCTTGACGGCGCCCTCCCAGCCGGAGCGGTTCAGGTTAAACAGATGTGTCCGCTCCCCCTGAATGGAAAAGCCTCTGGCTTCCAGGGTCAGTACCCGCTCCTCGGAGCTGGTGATACCGCTCAGAATCAGCGGCACCAGGGTGGGGAAAAACGCCTTTGCCCGCACCATCAGATTTCCCTCGGTCTCGATGCCTCTTGCCCGCTGGGCGTCCATGATGGTCTTGCTGTTGGCCCCCAGAACATCGATCATCTGCAGCGAGTTGGTGAACACATAGGCCACCTTGTGATTGATGCCGGATTCGTCCATGGCTCTTGCCAGCTCCTTGTTGGAGGTCGTCTGGAATACCCAAACGAAAATACCGGCGATATCCAGAACCATAAAGGAAAGAGAAATGGCCGACTGAAGCCCCTTCTCGTAGATTTTCAGGAATTTCCACTGCCAGAGAAGCGCTCCTCCGGGTACGATGAAGGTCTGCACCACGAAAATCAGGCCCACGACCAGAAGAACCTTCCGAAATGCCCTTGCGCTCTTCTTCGGCTGGCCGCTGGCCGCGCACAGAATGACCACGACAAGAAACCAGGGAATCAGCAGCAGCGAAAGATTATGGGACGTAAGCTTTATGGAGTCGAAAATAAAGCTGCAAATGGAGTACATCAGAACCACCCAGAATTTTGTCAGGGGGTGAAGTCCTTCCAGCTTATTGGTTTTGTTGATTTGGATTTTTTCCAGATATGTCATAACCTATCGTCCTTTTTTGTTCCATATAAGACGGATTCCTTTGCAAAAAGCCAGGAGAGCCATCTCTGCTTTTCGCTTTGCCACATGGGAACATTGGATTCAATCCGCTAGAGCTGTCAGCGAGGGGCTTTTCTCTGGTAAGCGGCTCCAAAAGCCGGGAAATACCGTATCTATTTCCTGCTTTTGGAACCGCGCGGCCAGAGGAAGCGCCCCGCCGCTCAGCCGAAGCGGATCGATTCAGCGGTTTCTTTACTTGGCTTCTTCGGTCTCGGGCTTTTTTTCCTTTCCCTTGTTCTTCAGGAAGTTCTGGCCGCAGCCAAACTTGACCAGGGTACGGTCGGGAATGACTCTGATGACGCCCCAGCTGATGAAGAAGGAAATGGTGCGGTCGAGGGTGGTGAAGATGCCGTCGGTGCCGAAGAAAGCAGCCCAGATGTTGGCGCCCGCTGCCATAGCGGTGGCGGTGATCAGGGAGGTGCCGCTGCCGGTAACGCCGCCGTAAACCAGGACGACGATGGGCGCGGCCGCGACGGTGGAAATGATGGCCTGGAGGATCAGGGCAATGATGATCTTCCACCAGCAGCTGAACATATTCGCGCGGGACATCCAGCCGGTGGTCAGACCAACGATGATGTTGACAATGATGAAGGGCAGGTTAACGGGGTTTGCGATACTGGTCAGCAGGTTGGTGATTGCGCCGACGACGGCGGCAACCCAGGGGCCACAGAGCATGCCGGAGAAAATCGTTCCGATGACGTCCAGGTACATAGGCAGCTTCAGCAGGGATGCCAGCTGTCCGCCTACGAAGTTAACGGCAACGCACACCGGAATGGTCAAAATAGCCATCATGGAAAAATCGTCCTTGATGCTGTGCTTCTTCAGGGTTTTCTCGTTACTCATAATCACATTCTCCTTTTGTCCGAAGACATTTTTGTGTAATTTGCACTGGCTCTCCTGGCAATATTGGTTAACACTTCCGTGTTGACACCATCGTACCAGCTTTGTATAATGTTGTAAATGACATTTGTCATTTTTCCCATATTTTTTTCGAAAGAGGTGATGAAATTATGCAAGATGCTGTACCTGTGACACTGTATCACATTTTCTCGCAGAAGTACGATCACGATGATCCTCTGGTCACCTTCCACAATTCCATGGTCGCAGATATGTTTCATGTGTACAAAAAAGGCGATGTCATTTTCCAGCAGGGGCATTCCATCGATTATTTTTACATTCTGCTGAAGGGACGGGCAATGATCGTCAATTCCATGACCGGGACAGATGGCAACATTTTTCATGCGCTGACGCCCCTGGATATTATGGGTCTGCCGGACTATCTGGGGGGCAGCGCGGTCTATACCTCCCACGTCATTGCCAAGAGCCCCTGTACGGTTTTCCGAATTTCCCAGAGAGACTTCATCTCCCTGATCACCACCGACCCGGCGCTTTGCTACAGCACCCTGCGTACTCTGGGTCAGATCTCCAGCAACAGCCTTCGCACTCAGGAGATCAACGCAATTTTTCAGCCCCGCAAGCGGTTGGGCTACTATCTCTTCCTTGCCGCCCAAAGCGGCCGCCCCTACACCTGCCCGCTAACCCGGGAGGAGCTGGCCGATACGCTGGTGATCAACCAGCGCTCCCTCCACCGCTACCTTGCCGCCATGGAGGACGACGGCTGCCTGGAACTGAAAAAGGGCAAAATCATAATCGGCGAAAACCACTATAGCAAGCTTTCGGAGCTTTACGACTCTCTTTCCGAAGCCATATAAGGAGGCGCACCATGCAAAAAATCGTCTTTGTTTCCCATTGCATCCTCAACACGGCGTCCAAGGTGGTTCTGTACAATCAGGAGGAAATGGACGCCGAGGAGGCGCTGCGCAAAAAGTTCATGCACCTTTCCATCGACCGGGACATTCAGCTCATCCAGCTCCCCTGCCCGGAATTCACTCTGTACGGGGCGAACCGCTGGGGGCACGTAAGCAACCAGTTTGACAACGTGTTTTTTCGCAGGCATTGCCGCAATATTCTCTCGCCCATTCTTGACCAGCTGAAGGAATATCTGGCGCATGGGGAGCGCTTTGAAATTCTGGGTATTGTCGGCATCGACGGCAGCCCCTCCTGCGGTGTGGATTACACCTGCACCGGAGACTGGTACGGCTCCTTTGAGGGTCGGCAGAACCTCGCCGAAACCCTGTCCACCTGTCGGCTTTCCAAAGGCAGCGGTGTTCTGATGTCCGTCCTGAAGGAAATGCTGGCAGAGGAAGGTCTGGAAATCAAAATCACCTCTCTGTTCGCCCCGGAGCCGGAAAAATGCCTGGGGCTGATTTCCCCGGACGCGGCAGTGGAAGTCTGACCGATCAATCCCTCCCTATTTTATAAAAATCAACCAAACGAGGTGTTCTCAATGAAAAAACAAAAGAAAATTCTGGTAGTCGGAAGCTCCAACATTGATTTCGTGCTGAACGTTCCGGAAATGCCCCGGAAGGGGGAAACGCTCCTGTGCCGTTCCTTCGCCAACGTCCCCGGCGGAAAGGGCGCGAATCAGGCCTGTGCCTGCGGAAAGCTGGGCGGCGACTGCACCTTCCTCAGCGTCCTTGGCCGGGACAGCCTGGGGCAGCTTCTGTACAAAAGCCTGGAAAACGCCGGTGTTGACCTGTCCCGCATCGGCTACAGCGACACCCAGCCCTCCGGCATGGCCATGATCACGGTCAACAGCGCGGGGGAAAACAGCATTGTCGTTGTCCCCGGCGCCAATGACTGCTGTGACGAAGCCTATTTTCGCCGGAACCTGGACGTGATTCAGTCCGCCGGCATTTTGTTAATTCAGCTGGAAATCCCCCACGATGGCGTATTTTCTCTGATTTCCGAAATGAAACAACTAGGCAAAACCACAATTCTGAACCCCGCTCCCGCACCGGAATCCATTCCGGACAGCCTTTTCCAATACATAGACTGGATCACGCCCAATGAAACGGAGCTTTCCAGTATCACGAAGCTGCCCACGGACACCGTTGAGCAGGTGGAATTTGCCGCAAAGCAGCTGATTCAAAAGGGCGTCGGCAACGTTCTGGTCACCATCGGCTCAAAGGGCGCGCTTCTGTGCCGGGAAAGCGGCTGCGTACGTTACCCCACCCAAAAGGTGACAGCCGTAGACACCACCGCCGCCGGAGACACCTTCAACGGTGCGCTGGCAGTCGCCCTCTCCGAGGAAATGCCCGTAGATGACGCCATTCGCTTTGCCAACACGGCGGCAGCCATTTCCGTCACCCGCAAGGGCGCCCAGACCTCCGTCCCCACCCGGGAAGAAGTGGATGCACTGCTGTAATTTCCGACAGCCGGAAAAGTTCTCTGAATTTTCGTACAAAGCAGAACGTCCTGTGAATCCAACTGATTCACAGGACGTTTTGCGTTCATTTCAAAAAAATTGAGGGTCGATTGCGCTGCCAGAACACCCGGCCTATTCATTAGTACACTACGTGCAGCCACTTTCTCTTATCCACAACCACATGCTTATGTCGGTCGATGTACTCAATGATCATCTGGGAAATTTCCGTCGGCTGATCCTTTACCAGCTTGCATTGGGCATAAAACGGATACCCGCCTGTGCCGGTGGCTCGGTAGTTATTCATGCACAGCGTCAATGTGCGGCCTTCCTCCAGCTCCTTGCCCTCATACAGCATGGACGTGACCCGGTCGCCGATCGGCCTGCGAATGTCCATCGTCACTTCCAGGCCGGAGAGATAGTCGAAGTTATAGTGCTGGACAATGGGCTTGAGGAAGCTCTGTCCCACTTGCAGCTGCCCGGACCCGTCCAATGCAAAGTATTCCGCGCACCGTTCCAGCCCGGCTTTCAGAACCCGGCGGTCTACCTCAAGCGTTTGCAGCGTGTTGGGGAACACATAGGTGGCGACCACGTCCCGGATGGTGACCTGCTGATTGAAGCCCTTCACCACGTTGGCAAGGCTGGTGACGGAAAGGTCCGCGCCGGAGGCTTCCAGCTGCACCTGATTGAAGAAATTGGCAATGAGGGAGCCGTTTTCCGCCATCTCCATATGATCTCCGGGCAGCAGCGGGGTATCCAGCTCCCCAAGGGGCTGATCCAGAAAAACGGCATTCTGGGCGTCCAGGGGTGCCAAAAATGCCGCCAGATGCTCCTCTGGCTTTCCGGGGTCAACCAGCCGAGAATCGGCAGAGACCTCCCCTCCCTCCGACACCTCCGCATCCATCCGGACATACTGCCTGCACCGATCCGGGGACTGGCAGGCATAGGTGCCGAAAAGCCGCAAGCCAGCCTTGGCCTGATGCTGGTGTCCCGTCAGCAGAATGTCAAAATCCAGCTCCCGGCAGATCCGGTACGCCTGATTTTCGCCGGTGTGAGAGAGAAGCTCTCCGGTGGTCAGATCATTTTCAAACCCGCCGTGGTAAATGCAGACCGTGATGTCCACATTGGCCTTTTTCAGTTCTTCCAGCGCGGCCGCCGCGGCGGGGAAAGCCTCGTGAACCTTGATGCCTTCCAGATTCTCCGGCTTCTCCCACAGGTTGACAAAGTGGGTGGTGACGCCGGTAATGCCCACGCGCAGGCCGTTTTCCAGCGTGACCACAGCAATTCGCTCCACGCCGGCCACGCCCTCCACGTTGGCGCTGACACAGCGTGCGTCCAGGTGGCTGAGGTAGCTTTCCAGCGTCTCACGGCCAAAATTAAAATCATGGTTGCCGATGGTGACAAACTGGTAGCCCGCCAGATTCATCACCCGGGCGGATACCTTCGCGCCCTCCACCGGGTTCCGGCTGAGCCAGTAGGCAAAGGGGCTTCCCTGCAAGATATCGCCGCCGTCCAGAATCAGGGTGTTGCCGTCGTGGGAAAAGGCTGACGCACAGCGGGAAAGTCCGGTGGTGCCGGGCATCCCCGTGGCGTAATCCATATCGGAAAAATAGCCGTGAATATCGCTTGTAAAGCAGATCGTCAGATTTCGGTTCATAAAAATACTCCCTTGAAAAAGGCTTCGGCGTTGACGCGCCGAAGCCTTTGGTTGAATTATTGGCCGTGTGCCAGCTTCCGGCGGATTCTGGTGGAGAAGAACTCAATGACCAGCGCCAGCACCATCAGCCCCCAGACAAAGGAGCCGACCATCGCCCAGCGGCGGCTGTTCAGGCACTGCACCAGAGACGCGCCGATACCGCCCGCGCCGACAATACCCAGGGTGGTAGCGTCCTTCAGGTTGATATCGAAGCGGTAAATGGTGGTGGAAATGAAGCTCGCCGTCAGCTGTGGGATAACGCCGTAGCGGATTTTCTCAAAGGCGTTGCAGCCCATGGCGTCCAGGCTCTCCAGGATGTGGGTGTCCAAATCCTCGATGGCCGTGATGTACATTTTGGAGATCATGCCGATGGAGCAAATGGACTGGGTGATGACACCGCAGGCCGCGCCGGGGCCGGTGACGCGGATCCACATCAGCGCCCACACCAGGCTGGGAATGGTACGGATCAGCAGGATCAGCAGCCGGAACAGATAGGAAATGGGCTTCGGCATGATGTTGGACGCGGCGAGGAAGGCGAAGGGAATCGCCAGAATCGCGCCGAACAGCGTACCCAGCACCGCAATGGCCACGGTTTGCAGCAGCAGATAGGGAACATCCGTATCTCCCGTGCCGAAAAGCAGCGCGGTATCGGGATGGAAGACGCCGTGGAGGACGCCCTTTGCCACCTCGGAGCCCGTTGTGGTCATGCCGTTGAACTGGATGCTGGAGGACGACCAGCCGACCATTGTCACAATAATCAGCACAATGAGGGTGTAGAGCATCCACTTCCGGGGGCGGTAAGCATAGGCCTCGGCAGCGGTAAGCTTCCGGTTGTAGACTTCCTCAAAGGTTTCCAATTTGGTTCTTGCAGACATGTTCATCCTCCTCTCAGCTCAGCTTCTTGCGCAGGTAGGCGCTGAAGAATTCGATGAACGCAACGACCACGAACAGCGTCAGCAGAACCATGCCCAGGCTCTCGTAGTCACGCCAGCCGATCCGCTCGTTGATGGTGATGCCGAGGCCGCCCGCGCCAACGTAACCCAGAATGGCAGAGGCGCGGATGTTCATTTCAAAGCAGTACAGGCAGTGGCTCAGATAAACGGGCAGAATCTGAGGAACGCAGGCCGACCAGAAGGCCTGGAATTTATTGGCGCCCAGCGCCTCCATAGCCTCAAACGGGCCCATATCGATGGTCTCGATGCTCTCATACAGCATCTTGGACACAACGCCAAAGGTGAAAATGGCGATGGCCACCGTACCGGAAAAGGTTCCCAGGGAGAAGATTAGAGCGCAGACCAGGGCAATGACCAGCGTGGGCAGGGTGCGGATGAGCGCCAGAATGAAGCGAAAAATGCTGACGATCACCGCATTGCGGTTGATGTTGGAGGAAGCGAGGATTGCCACCGGCATGGCGATGGCGCAGCCGATGACCGTGCCCAGAATGGACATTTTGATGGTGTCCAACAGAGGGCTGACGACCTTGGGGAAGAACTCCCAGTTGGGATGGAAAATCTTTTTCAGCAGATCCAGCATCTTGGAAAACCGGCTGACGATGACCGCAAGATCAAAGCCGGTCATTTTCAGCGCCCACACGATAGCCAGCGCAAGCGCGAGCACAATGAGCGGCGTGCGGCTTCTGGGGCGGCGGACGGTGTGTCCGTTCTCCAGGGTGATGACCTGGGGCTTGAATATCTTATCGAAGAACGTCTCTCTGTAGAGAGCGGTATTTTCGTTGTCCATACTCATTCTCCGTCGCCCATGGTGGGAACCTTGGCACCGTTGTAGACCGCGTCGATCTGCTCCTGGGTAATGGTGCTGGCAGGGCCGTCGAAGACGATCTCACCGGCACGGACGCCGATGACCCGGTCGCAGTATTTCAGCGCCAGATCAACATGGTGGATGTTCAGCAGAATAGAGATATTGTACTCCTTGTTGATGCGGACAAAGTCCTCCATGACCTGCTTGGCGGTGATGGGGTCGAGGGAGGCCACCGGCTCGTCGGCCAGAATGATCTTGGGGTTCTGGTTCAGGGTGCGCGCCAGAGCGACACGCTGCTGCTGGCCGCCGGACAGCTGGTCGCAGCGGGTGTAGGCTTTGTCCAGAATGCCCACCTTGTCCAGGCTTTCCAGGGCGCGCATCTTCTGATCTTTGGTAAAAATGCCGAACAAGACCCGGAAGAAGTTCATATCCGGCACGTCGGCGGTCAGAACGTTCTTGATGGCGGTGCTGCGGGAAACCAGATTGAAGCTCTGGAAGATCATGCCAACCTTCCGGCGATACCGGCGCAGCGCTTTACCTCTCAGGCCATCCACATCGACGCCGTCCACCGTCAGTTCGCCCTTGGTGATATCGTGCATCCGGTTGATGCAGCGCAGAATGGTGGATTTACCCGCGCCGGACAGGCCGATAATGGCAACAAATTCCCCCTGCTCGATTTGCAGGCTGATGCCTTTCAGCGCGGTGAAGCCGTTGGGATAGGTTTTATATACGTCTTTAAATTCAATCATATCAGCGTCTTCTCTTTCTGTAAGCTAATAAGCTAAGTTGGATATACGCGAGCCGAAGCTCTGCGGCAAGGCGGCTTGCCGCCGACAGCGCATTGGGTCGATGGCAACCCGCCCTGCCGCAGGATTCCTTGAAAACATGCTGTTTAGGGTGAAAGCGCCCTGTTTTGAGGCAGGGCGCTTTCTGAATTCCTTCAATAAATCAGGAAACAACGGCCAGAGCGGCGCGGGCGCCGTCGTAATCGGAGTCCTTGGCGATGGCATAGCCGGTGTGGCTGTAGACGCTGAAGATCGCCTGGCCTTCATCGGTGTTGATGATGTTGATGAAGCACTGCTGCAGAGCGTCGATCATCTCGGGGGTATAGTAGGGGCTTTCCTTGGAAATGGCAACGGTGTCGTTGTAGATGCCGTCGGTAACGCCGATGACATTCAACTCATTCCAGATGGAGTCGGAACGACCCATGCCCTGCTTGCCGGTCTCGTCCTTCTGATCGACGGGCAGAGTCCAGGAAGCTTCGTAGTCGTTACGGCCGTCGGCGTAGCAGACGATGATGTCCACCTGCTCAGCAGCGGCGTAGGAGAAAGCGGTGCCGTAGCCGGAGTCCAGAGGAACGACGTTGGACAGGTCGGAGATCTTCTTGCCGTCGTAGTTCTCCATCAGCCACAGCGTGGGATAGATGTAACCGGCGGAGGAAGAAGTCTTCTGCACGGCCCAGGTAGCCTTGTCCAGATCTTCCCAGGTCAGCTTCTCACCGGCGTTGACCTTGGCGGCCAGCTCCTTGCCGTAGGGAGAGGGCGTTGCGTAAATCAGAGAACGGTAGTAGGTGACCTGAGGGCCATCCTTCTTGGTGGCGTTGGCTTCGCCGTTCCAGTCGGCGGGGTTCTCGCTGTCGTTGGACAGGCCGTTACGGGTAGCGGTCAGAATGACCTCGGTATCGTCGGAGTACAGGGCGTAGGTGCCGCCGGGCAGCCAGCCCAGATCGATGGTACCGGCGGACATGGCCTCACCGGTGGCGTCGTAGCTGGTGCCGACGGTGATGTCAACTTCGTCGATGTCGTAGCCCAGCTTCGCCATCTCGGCCTTGACCAGCTCGGGCAGGTTCTCGGTGCCGGCGATGATGACGTCGGCATCCTTGGAGGGAACGAACTCCAGGGTCAGCTTGTCGAAATGAGGACGGGCAGCTTCGGTCTCAACGGCTTTCTCAGTCGCCGCTGCGGTTGCCGCTGCGGTGGTCTCGGGAGTCGTGTCCTTTGCGCCGCAGGCGGCCAGGGACAGAACCAGAATCATTGCCATGGTCAGTGCAAGGATCTTTTTCATCTTGAATGTCTCCTTTGTCTTTTTTTATTCACGGTGAAACACCGGGAATTACAGACCGGTGAGGACGTCAAATCCCCAACACCTGAATAATAGCACATTTTGTGTTTTTTTCAAGTAGGCGGACACAATTTTTGCCTAATTTTTACATAAGCATGCTTCTGACCTTGCCGATGGAAATGTATCCTCTCAGAACGGCCTCCACGTCGGTACCTGCCGGCGTCTCATCCTGCTCCGTCAGCGGCAAGCCCTGGCCGGTGAGGGCGACCGCGCCGTCAGGCAGTCTGGTTTCCCGATAATTTTCGCTGTAGAACTGAATGGGGGCAACGGTGCGGTCTCTCAGAATGCCCTTCAGCTGATCGGGGGCGACCGCCGGGAAATTCACATTCCACACCTCGCCCCTCCCCTGACCGGCCTCCGTCAGCTCCCGGATGATATCCACCAGATACGTCTCCGCGATATCCAGGGGCGAGTGCATAGCATTGGAGAAAGCCATGGCCGGGACGCCGTTCATGACCGCCTCAAAGGCCGCCCCCAGCGTGCCGGAATAGGCAATGTCGAAGCCCGCATTGTAACCGTCGTTGATGCCGGAGAAAACATAGTCCGGCTTTTCCTCCAGCAGATACTGCATTGCGATCTTCAAGCAGTCTGCGGGCGTGCCGTCCACCTTGTAGGCCGCCTTCACGGGAACGGGAAAATCCTGCACCTTGTCCACCCGCATATCCCCGCGGATTGTGATCCTCTGGGACATGGCGCTGCACTGATTGGCAGGCGCCACCACCGTGACCTCCCCCAGCTCCATGGCCGCCTTCGCCAGCAGCGCGATACCGGGAGCATGGATGGAGTCATCGTTTACGACCAGAATTTTCATATGTATGTTTCCTCTCTGTCTGCATTTTGGCTGGGAAAAAACGGATATTTCCCGTTGCGCTTCTCTCAACAGGCTTCCTGTTTGGCACTTCCCTACTTGGCCGGAAAATGTGCCGCTTTCCAGCTCTGAAATGCCTCGGAGGGATTTTTGGCGCGCTTCTGAAGCTGGATCATGTGGAGATCATACAGCTCCTTTTCCCCGCCGAGTACATCTCCGTCCAGTTTTTCCACTATCTCCTTGCAATCGCTGCAAAGCTTGACCTCCTTGCTTCCTTCCACCGAAAAGAACATCTCCAAGAACCCTTTCTTTGTGCCGCAGCAGCTGCAAACCATAAAAAACGCTCCTTTGCAAATTGAGTCGTGCATAGCCGATCGTTTCTCTTGCACGCGAAATTGCCACAATCAGTATAGCACGGACGATATTTCTATGCAAGTACAAATACGGAGGGATTGTCCCGTGAAAGAAATGGCTTTCCCGGCGACAATCGACAGCCGCGCTTTTTTGGATTTCTGCTGTGTGGATTTCCGCAATCAGGTTCCGGACGGAGATACCGAGGCCTTGAACAGCAGGGGGTCAAATTCCATATCCTGTTTGCTCTAACGAATCTGATTCCGGCTGACAAGCCTTGCCTGTCAGCCGGAGTTCGTGCGCTCACGCGAGCAAAAAAGTCTATTGCAAAAACATATCAGGCATCCACAATTTCGGGGGACGCATTTTCGGCGGCGCGGATCCAGTTCAGCAGCTTTTTGCGCAGTTCCTGCTTGACCTGGGTGTACGCAGGATCGTCGACCAGGTTGTTCAGCTCATAGGGGTCCTTTTTCAGATCGTAGAAGAAATCATCCGCGTAGAGGTCTGCCGCGGGCTGTGCGCCGCCGTTGATGCCGGGGGCGTAGACGGAATAAGCATAATCGGCGGTGCGGATGGCGCGGCCTACCCGGCTCTCGGAGATCTGGGCAAAGACCTCGTTGGGGCGATTGGGATTGGTTTTATGCAGAACATCGGCAAAGTTTTCGCCGATCATTTCGTCGCCCACATCCACACCGGCAATGCCCAGAATGGTCTTGGGCAGACCGGCGGTGCTGATCAGGTCGGTCACCACACCGCCGCCGGTAAACTCGCCGCCGGTCACCACCAGCGGAACCCGCAGGCAGGCATCGTGCATGGAGCGCTTGTAGTCGTCATAGCCGTTGAGATGGGCGTCCCGATTGCGGGTCATGAAGTGGCTGCCATGATCGGAAAGGTAAAGGATAACCGTATCCTCGTAGATACCCATTTCCTTCAGCCTGTTCACCAGCCGTCCCAGATTCTTGTCCAGAGACGCGCACTGTCCCAGATAGTCAGGGTACTCTTCCCGGTGATTGCCGCCCAGCACCTCTAAATCTTTCGGAGAGGTGAAGTTCGCGTACTTCTCTTTGGAGCCGATGGGGCCTTCATAGTGGTGGTGGTCGTTCTGATGGTGGGGTTCAATATGGGAGACGGTCATGAAGAAAGGCTTCTCTCCCCTGTACTGCTCCAGAAATTCCAGGGCAAAGTCCGTGATGCAGTCCACGCGGTAGCCGGTGAAATCAATGCGGTTGTCATTCTCGTCAAACACGAAACCGTCATAGCCGTGGCTGGTAAATTCCAGAACGTCACTGGTACGCCAGAAGCCGGTATAGCCGCCCCGCAGCTCCCGGGGGATGGCGGTGACGGTATGGTCAATGGTGGGCTTCTGTTCCAGCTCCCCATCGGACGCTAAGTGCCACTTGCCGACGTAGGCCGTTTCGTAACCGGCCTCCTCCATATATGCCCCCAAAGGCTTTACGTTGGCCGGGAGCATGATATTATTGCGGAAGCAGCCGATATCCGTCGCCCATTTGCCGGTCTGGAACATGGCGCGGCAGGGGCCGCAGACGGGCTGGGGCGTGAACGCCAGGTCAAACCGGGTGCCCTCCGCAGCCAGCTGATCCAGAACGGGCGTAATGGGAAGTTCCTGACCGTAGCAGCCGCAGGTGTCCGCCCGCTGCTGATCGGTGAAGTACAGCAGAATGTTCTTCTTTTTCATATCATTTCTCCTTTTTCTGGGATTCCATAATGATTTTGATACCGCTTTTCACCGCAGCCGGCACGCGGCTGCCCTGAAAAACGGTTCAGGGCAACCGGGGTAACCCCGATTGCCCTTTCCCGTTAAATTCGATTTTGATTACAGAACGTGATCCTTGTAGTTGGTGGGATCGACCATGACGGCGGGAGTCGCATACTCCTTGGGGATCTCGGTGCCGTTGACCAGGTGCTCGACTACGGCAACGATGGCTTCCTTACCGACGACCTTACCGGAGAAGTAAGCGGCGGAACGGATGACGGCGTAGTTGCCCTCTTCCCACTGACCGGTGGTCTCATCGCAGCCCAGGGTCACAACGCAGGAGGTGTCAGCCAGACCGGCGTTCTCAATGGCGGAAGCGACGCCCAGAGCGCCCTGCTCGGAAGCGACCATAACCAGCCAGGACTTGATTTCGGGATGACCGGCGATCATGGCAGAAGCGCCGTTGTAGGCATCCTCCATGGTGGTCACGTAGTCAACCTCGTAGGTGCGGTTGTCGAAAACACCGTTCAGCTTATCGGCCATAGCCTGCTTTTCACCCTCGGTACGGGGGACGCAGGAGGAGGTGGTGTTCATGGTCATGTACAGAACGCCAACGGTCTCGTCTTCGGTCAGGTTGTTCTTGGTGGCGTAGTCCGCCATCCACTCACCGGCGGCGTAACCGATGTTGTAGGCGTCAATGCCGAACCAGGGAGCCAGCTTGTTGTCGTTGCCGTCCTTCAGAGGATCGTCGCAGGCAACGATGACGACACCGGCAGCCTCGCACTTGGCGACAACGGCCTCGGACATGGTCTGGTCGGGGATGCAGGTAACGATGGCGTCGGCATTGTCCGCAATGGCGGTGTCAATCTGGGTCATGTACTTTTCCGCGTCACCGTCGCAGTTCAGGAATTGCCACTTGACTTCGATGCCATACTCGGCGCCCTTGTCGTTCAGAGCCTTCTCAATGGAGGCGGCTTCGTTGACGAAGTAGGGGGACTCGGACTTGTAGATACCGTAAATGTTCAGAGAAGTGGGGGCAGCGGGTGCTTCCTCGGTGGGAGCCTTGGTCTCGACGGGGGCGGCGGCTTCAGCAGCCTTGGTTTCGGGGGTGGTTTCCTTTGCGCCACAGGCAGCCAGGGACAGAATCATCACCAGAGCCAGGAGCAGAGCGATCAGCTTTTTCATTGTGTTTCCTCCGTTTTGATAATTTATGTTTTTCGGCAACAGCCGCAAACACCGTATGGTTACAGATTCTTCATGCTGTCTGCCAGCAGTCTCTTCTGACGGTTTCTCTGACGATAGAAGTCAATGGCCAGAGAGCCGAACAGCAGCGCCGCACGGGCGACATACTGCCAGTACTGGGACACGCCTGCCATGTTCAGGCCGGAGTTGAAGGCCTGAACCAGAATCACGCCCAGAGCCACGCTGGGAATGGAGCCGACGCCGCCCACCATGGAGACACCTGCCAGGTTGCAGGCGGTGATGGCGTCGAAGTGCAGGTTGGGGCTGGCGGCGGGCTGACCGGAGAACATCCGGGAGGCCAGAATAATGCCGGCCATGGCCGCGAATACAGAAGTCATCACATAGCAGACAATTTTGATCCGGTTGGAATTGATGCCTGCCAGCCGGGCAGCCTCCGCATTGCCGCCGATGGCGAAAATGCTGCGGCCGAACTTGGTGCTGGACAGGATAAACGCGAATAGTACGAACAAAAGGAAGGTCATGATCACGGGGTAAGGAACACTGCCGAATATCATGCCATTGCCCAGACTTTTCAGTCCCGCGTCGCTGATGGCAATGGGACGGCCGTCACACAGCAGGTAGGCGCAGCCACGCCACAGAGACTGGGAAACCAGGGTGGCAATAAAGGGGACGATATTCAGCCGGGTGACCATCAGGCCGTTGATAATGCCCGCGACAGAGGAAGCCGCCAGAACGATCAGCACCAGCACCACCCAGTTCAGGCTGGTATTTTTCAGACCCCAGGCAATGAACACACCGCCGAAGGCTGCCACGGAGCCAGCGGACAGGTCGCTGCCGCCGGTCATGATCAGGAAGGTCATGCCGATGGAGGTCAGTCCGATCAGCGTGGAGGAAACCAGAATGTTAATGAAGTTTCCGTATGTAAAGTAGTTGGGGTTCAGCGCCGAGAAAATCGCCGTCACCAGAACCAATGCGACCAGAAGCACAAGCGCATTGCCGGAGATCGGCAGCTTGAAGCCTTTCTTTTCCAGGGTCTTCCCCTGCGCGGTATTGTTAGCCATATTATGTCTCCTCCATCATAGCCATGCTCAGGAGCTTTTCTTCCGTTGCGTCCTTCGCAGAAATCTCACCGACGATTCGGCGTCCCCTCATTACAATGATCCGGTCGGACAGGCCGATGACCTCAGGCAATTCCGAGGAGATCAGGATCACAGCCAGACCCTCCTTGGCAAATTCGCAGATCATATTGTAAAATTCCGATTTTGCGCCCACGTCGATACCCTTGGTCGGTTCGTCCAGAATCAGAACCTCCGGTTTGGTGCTCATCCAGCGGGCGACAATGGCCTTCTGCTGGTTGCCGCCGGAAAGCTCTACAATGGGCTTTTCCAGATTGGGGGTCTTGATGTTGAAATTGGCCTTGCCATCCAGTCCGATCTGCTCCTCCCGGCGGGTATTGACAATGCCCAGCCGGTTGGTGATCTGATCCAGAGAGCCGATGGAAATATTTTTACCCACACTCATCCTGGGGATAATGCCCTGGAGCTTCCGGTCCTCCGGAACCATGACCACGCCATTTGCAATGGCGTCATGGGGCGTCCGGCAGTTCAGGGGCTTTCCATTCAGAAGAACTTCGCCGCCGGTTCTGGGGTCGGCGCCGATGATGGCGCGAACCACCTCCGTGCGGCCTGCGCCCACCAGTCCCGAGAAGCCCACGACTTCACCGGCACGAACCTGGAAGGAAGCATCCTTCAGGAAGGGAGAGGACAGGTTCTTGACTTCCAGCACCACGTCACCAATGGCGGTATTCCGATTCAAACCGGAGAATATGTCGCCTAAGTCCCGGCCGACCATCTTCTTCACCAGTTCCTTGTCGGTAATGGCGTCCATGGGAGAGTCGCCAACAAACCGGCCGTCCTTAAAGATGGCCACCCGGTCGGCGATCTGCCGGATCTCAGCCATTCGGTGGGAAACGTAGATAATGACCTTGCCTTCCGCCTTCAGCTTGCGGATGATCCGGAACAGCGAGTCGATCTCCGAATCCGACAAGGACGCGGTCGGCTCGTCAAAGGCGATCATTTTCAGGTTTTCCCGGCTGTAAGCCTTCATGATCTCCACCATCTGCTGATAAGCAACGGAAAGGTCCTTGACCTTATCGGTGGACTTCATATCCAGACCGAACTCATCGATGATGGCCTGGGCTTTTCTGTGTACCTCGCGCATTTTGATTCTTCCCATGAAGCCGGTGGGAAGGCGGCCAAGGAAAATATTTTCACCGACGGTCAGCTCCAGCATGATCTGCCGCTCCTGGTAAATCACACCGATGCCGGCGGCCACGGCTTCCCGCGGGCTATTGAAATGGCACGGCGCTCCGTTGACCAGGTATTCTCCGGAGGTCTGCTGATAGTCGCCGTTGAGCACCTTCAGCAGGGTAGATTTGCCTGCGCCGTTTTCGCCCATCAGCGCCAGCACTTCGCCGCCGTTGGCGGTAAAACTGATGTCGTCCAGAGCTTTCACACCGGGGAAATATTTGGTGATATTCCGAAACTCTATTACATTTCCCATTTTCTGCTCCCTTTCTGATTTGCATGCTGTTTCTCACATGACAAATGTTACATTTAAATTATATCGGAACCATTCCCGAATGGGAAGTCTAATTTCCGTGTTGAAAAAATCGAGAATTTAGACGTTCTGTTGCTTTTGCATGAAATACATTTCAAGAATTTATGCAATATGCACATGCCGTGTTATCCATTTCCGTTTTTGTCCGCTTGGGGCAAATATTCCCTCAGCAGCCGAATCAGCCCCCGGCGGTCTGCTGTCTCCGCAAGGCCGATCATTTTCTTCACACGGTATTTGATGGTGCTGATGGTAACGAAGCAGTTTTCGGAAATGTTGTCATAGGATTCTTCCCGCAGCAGGCAGTCGATGATCTCCCGATCCAGACTGTCGCATTCATTGAGCATCCGCTCCAGCCGCAGCATACCGGTCAGCTCGGCGTCCTGATAGAAGATGTCCCGCGATTCCGGGATGGAGGGCGGGCAGCTGTCCCTGGTGCCGCCGTCCAGCTTCCGCAGGGAGGTCAAAGGGCTGAAATCCCACCGGATGGACATAACGGCATGGGAAAGGTAGGGATTGCGCTTCAGATTTTCCAGCAGAGTCACCGCAGCTTTTCCATATTCCTGAAAATTGACCCGGATGGAGAGAATGTAGGGACTGTAATATTCCGTCAGACTGGTTTCGGCACAGCCGATAATCAGCAGCCGTTCCAGCTCCTGCGGGTAACCGGCAAGAAGATTGCGTACCAGGGAAATGGCCGTGAAATCATTCGCGCAGATTACGGCGTCATAATCCGCCATGGTTCCCTGAAAGCTCCGGAAGCACCGCTCCATGGAGCCGTCATTGATGTAAACGTCCCGCTGGTTTTTCTGTCCGATGGCGTAGTAAAAGGCTTTCTTCCGGCTTTCGTCGGACACGGAGTGGGGATTGGTGCCGTACAGGGCAATGCGGGTTCGCCCCGTGGCGATCAGGGTATCCACCAGATGGTGCATGGAGCCGTTGGTGTCGGAGCAGACCGTGCTGTAGCGCACGTCCAGCTCGTGAAACGCCTGATTGCACAATAGAATTGGGTAAATTCCCACCCGGTTGGCGTCCTTCAGCACCGTCCGGATCCAGCCGGTGGAGGAGCCTATTACATAGATATAGCCGCTGCCCTGGCTCATTTCTTCAATGGAACGGATAAAACGGAACGCCATCCGCTTCATTTTCAGCTCCGATACCAGTCCGTTCACCAGATCCTGGCACCAGCCGCTGTGGGAATAGGTATCTTCCACAAAAATCAGAATCATATTTTTCGCCTCCATAGGGGTATGCCCGAATGGCTTCGGGATGGTTATTTTCTATTATATACCAATAATGCACAAACTGCAAGATGCGTCAAAAAGGGCAAATGTGAAAAAAGTACAAAATCAATCCGTCGAATCCCGAACTTTTTAGTCTTGCCCCCGGTTCGCTCCTCCATTACAATGGAATCAGTAAACCAAGAATATGCTACAGGAGGTTGCTATTTATGCCAGAAACCGTCACCGCTCGCAAGGAGCAGCAGGTGATCCCCACCTATATTCCCAAAGAGCCAAACGCCATGCCCATGTTCTTCGAGAAGAAGCCCTATCAGGGAGCATCCGGCAGACTTTACCCCCTGCCCTATTCCGACGGCATCACCGATGAAAAGAAGGATGTATCCTACGAGGTCTACACCCTGGAAAACGAATACATTCAGACCCAGGTTCTGCCTGCCATCGGCGGCAAGATTCTCTCCGGCTATGACAAGATCGGCCATTATGACTTTATCTACCGCAACCGGGTCATTAAGCCAGCCCTGGTGGGTCTGGCCGGTGCCTGGATTTCCGGCGGCATCGAGTTCAATTGGCCCCAGCATCACCGCCCCACCACCTTCCTGCCTCTGGAAGCGTCTCTGGAAGAAAATCCCGACGGCAGCAAGACCCTGTGGACAGGCGAAGTTGACCCCTTCTATCGGATGAAGGGCATGGCCGGTATCACCGTGGAGCCGGGGCGCAGCTACATCAAGGCAAAAATCCGGGTGTACAACCGCACCAATCTGCCCCAGATCTTCATGTGGTGGGCAAATCTCGCGGTGGCCGTGAACGAATCCTACCGCACCATTTTCCCGCCGGATGTGGAATGGGTCAACGACCACGACCGCCGCGCGGTGCTGCAATGGCCCATGGCCAAGGGCGTCTACAAGTCCGCAAGACCCTTCGACTACGGCGAAGGCACCGACCTTTCCCTGTACGACTCCGTAAAGGTGCCCTCCTCCTTCCTGGTCTCTCAGGGGCAGTCCGACATGGACTTTGTGGCCGGTTATGACGGCGGCCTGCAAAAGGGCATTGCCACCGTCGCCGACCACCACATTGCCCCCGGTAAGAAAATGTGGACATGGGGACACGGCGATTTCGGCGAAATGTGGTGCTCCAACCTCACCGACGAGGACGGCCCCTATATCGAGCTGATGACCGGCGTCTACACCGACAACCAGCCGGACTTCACCTGGATTGCCCCCTTTGAGACCAAGGAGTTTGAGCAGTACTGGTATCCCATCCGGGATATCGGCGACGTGAAGAACGCCACCGTCGACGCCGCCATGAATCTGGAGCAGCGGGGCGAAAAAGTATTCCTGGGCTTCAACGTCACCGGTTCCTTCCCCAATGCCAGAATCACGGTGCGCAAGGGAGACGAAGTCCTCTTTACCGAGACCGCCGACATGACCCCCGCAGCCAGCTGGTGCAAAGAGCTGTCTCTGAACGCGGACGCTGCCAACCTGACCGCCACCCTGACCGACGAAAACGGCAAGGTTCTGGTATCCTACAAGCCCTACGTCCGGGGACAGAAGCAACCCATCGAGGTTCGCACTCCCGTAAAACGCCCCTGCGAGTATGAAACCGTGGAAGAGCTGTACATCAACGGCTTCCACCTGGAGCAGTACAAGCAGCACAACTTTGACCCCCGGGATTACTATCGGGAAGCGCTGAAGCGTGACCCCGGCGACATCCGCTGCAATACCTCCATGGGGCGTCTGGCGCTGAAGGACGGAAAGTTCCGGGAGTGTGTCGCCTACTGCGACACTGCCATCGCCCGGCTCACCAGCCGCAACCAGCACCCCGCCGACACGGAAGCCTTCTATCTGAAGGGTCTGGCCTTGCAGTATCTGGGCGAGTATGACGAAGCCTACGATGTCCTTTACCGTGCCGCGTGGAACTATCCCCACCGCAGCGCCGCCTACTTCCAGCTGGCCACGCTGGATTGCCGCAAGGGCGAATATCTGGACGCTCTTGAAAAGCTGGAAGTCTCTCTGGGGCTCAACGCCGGCCACAGCCGCGCCGTGAACCTGAAAACCGCGATCCTGCGCCATCTGGGGCGGGACGAGGAAGCCAAGAATCTGGCGGCCGCTTCCGTTTCCGCAGATCTTTTGGATCTGTGGGCAAGAGTAGAGCTGAACCATTATGAGGACAATAGCAATGCCATCCGGGAAATGTTCGGTCAGAAGCCGGAAAACTACCTGGACGTGATCTGCGATTACCTGGAAGCCGGTCTTACCGAGGACGCTCTGTATGTAATAGAGCTGAGCGGGAGCCATTATCCCCTGCTGCATTACTATCGGGGCTACTGCCGGCATCTGCTGGGTCAGGACGGAAGCGAAGATCTTGCCTTTGCCGCTTCTCTGGACACCGGTCTGTGCTTCCCGGCACGGCTGGAGGACATTGCCGTGCTGAAATACGCCATCGCAAGCAATCCTGCCGACGCCAACGCCTGCTATTATCTGGGCGATCTGTACTATGACCGCTTCCGCTACGACGACGCCGTAGAGCTGTGGGAGCAGTGCATTTCCCGGGACAGCACCCATGCCAAGGCGCTGCGGAATCTGGCGCTGGCCTATTTCGACAAGCGGGGAGACGCCGCCTCCGCCCGGGTCTGCATGGAGCGGGCGCTGGAATACCGGAAGGATCCCCGGCTGTTGTTTGAGTACCAGCAGCTGCTGAAAAACACCAATGTCTCCGTGGCGGAGCGTCTGGAGGTGTACGGCCGCTACCCCGAGCTGCTGGCGCAGCGGGATGACTGCTATCTGGATCGGATCGTGCTGCTCTGCCAGCAGGGTCGCTACGTGGAGGCCATCCATGCCGCCAAGATCAAGCGGTTCCACATCTACGAGGGCGGCGAGGGCAACCTGACCAAGCAGCACGCCTGGATGCATGTGCTTTACGCCAATGCGCTTGCCGCTGCCGGAAAGGCCGCGGAAGCCTATCAGGTTTACATGAACGGCGTGAATATGCCCAAGTCCTACGGCGAGGCCAAAACCTGGTTCAATCAGGAAGCCCACATCTTCTACTATCTGGGCACTCTGCTGGAATCTCTGGGCAAAACCAAGGAAGCGGCAAATGCCTTCGAGGAAGCCGCCGTCTACAAGGCCGCCGTTTCCGAGCTGTCCATGTTCCGGGCGTTGGCTCTGCGGAAGCTGATGCGGTTCAGTCAGGCGCAGCAGGTTCTGACGGAAATGCTGGAATCCGGCGACAATCTGCTGAAAAACAAGGATATGCGCAGCTATTACGGCGTCGGCTCTCCCACGCCCATGCCCTTCGAGTATGATATTGTGAAGATCAACTCCGTCAACGGCCATATCCTCCGGGGCTACGCGCTGCTGGGTCTGGGTCGCAGGGACGAGGCAGAGGAAGAAATCGCACAGGCCGCCGCATGGAGCCCCAACGATTTCCGCATTTATGCCTTCCATCAGGTTAAGAACACCTTCTGATTCCTCATCGGAACGCCGCCCTTTCGGTCGGCGTTCTTGATGTTTTTATTCCGCTGTGTTATAATGGCAATATCAACAGAAACGAGGAATGCTTATGCCGCCGCTGTCCATTATGCTCAAGCCCGCCAGCTCTCTTTGCAATCTGCGCTGTCAATACTGCTTCTACGCCGACGAGGCCGCCCATCGGGAACAGGCTTCCTACGGTATCATGTCAGAGGATACGCTGGAAGCCATTCTGAAGCGAACCCTGGCCTTTGCGGAGGGCAGCTGCACCATTGTCTATCAGGGCGGAGAACCGACTCTGGCAGGGCTGGATTTTTTTCGCAGAGCCATAGAGCTGGAGGCAAAATGGAATGTCAACGGTGTCGCCATCCACCATTCCATACAGACCAACGGCATGGTGCTGAACCGGGAGTGGGCGGCCTTTTTTAAGGAGCACCGCTTTCTTGTGGGTCTGTCACTGGACGGGAACCGGAAAGTCCACGATGCCAACCGCTTAGACCCATCGGGGCAGGGAACCTTCCGCCGGGTCATGGAATCGCTGAACCTGCTGAAGGAATACAAGGTGGAATTCAATGTGCTGACGGTGGTTACCCGCCAGACCGTTCCCCAGATCAAGCAGATTTATCAGTTTTTCTCACGGCTCGGTGTGGAATATCAGCAGTACATCCCCTGCCTGGACCCGCTGGAAGCGGCGCCGGGAACGCAGGGCTATTCCCTGGACGAGGAATCGTATCTGCGCTTCCTGAAAGCTCTGTTTGACTGCTGGTATCCGGAGGCGAAGCAGGGGCATCTTCGATATGTGCGCTATTTTATCGGCCTGATGAACCTTCTTTCCGGCAATCCTCCGGGCGTGTGCGAAATGAACGGCGTGTGCAGCCGGCAGTATGTGGTGGAGGCAGACGGAAGCGTCTATCCCTGCGATTTTTATATGCTGGATGTCTGGCGTCTGGGCAATCTGACCGTGGATTCCTTCCCGGAGCTGGAACGCAGACGGCAGGCGCTGGGCTTCATCGAGGCTTCCTGCGTATACCCCCCGGAATGTCACAGCTGCAAGTGGGCGTCCCTCTGCCGGTGCGGATGCCGCCGGGATCGGCTGACGATGCCGGACGGCCGTCCGGGTGTGAACCGCTACTGCGGCGCGTTCCGGAGCTTCTTTGAATATGCCGTCCCAAAGCTGACGGAACTGGTGCGGCAGTACGGCGGACAATAAAAATAGAGGTGCGCTGCCAACGGGAGGCAGCGCACCTTCTTTGCCTTTACAGGATATTTCGCATCATCTCTGCCAGTTCTTCCCGATCGTCCGCACCGCAAAGCTTCTGCATTTTCTTTACCCGGTATTTTGCCGCGGTTTCGGAGATGAAGCACTGCTGCGCCATGACGGAATAGGACAGCTCCTGACTCAGCAGATGCAGCAGCATAAAATCCGTTTCGTCACACTGATTGAACATGGTTTCCAGTTTGGCCAGCTTGGTAAACTCCATGTCCCCGAAAAAGCGGTTTTCCGGAATCGGCACCGGCGTGACCGGGCGGCTGTCCGGAAGATAGGGACGGTTTTCCGTCGTCTCCCGGATATGCAGCCGGCTCTTGAGCTTGACGCTGACAACCGAGAACGCGTCGTTTTTCTCCATCATGGCACAGATGGCCAGCGCCGCCTTTCCAAAGCTCTCATAGTCGTCGGAAATGGACGTAATGGACGGCCGGTACAGTCTGGACAGGAACATATCCCCGTAACCCACGACATAAAGCTTCTCCGGGATGGCATAGTTCTTTTCCCGAAGCCTGCCCACCAGACTGACGGCGGCATAGTCGCTGGCGCAGATCACCCCGTCGTAGCAATGGATCTTTTCGTAAAACCGGTCGAAAATCTCGGCGACGGAGGTTCCTAGGAAGAAAACATCTCCCTCCCGCCCGGTCAGCTCCCCAAAGCGTCTTGCTCGCCAGAGATCGGAGGAGGCACTGGGGTTGACGCCGAACAGCGCCAGCCGTTCCCTGCCCAGCGTCCTCAGATAATCCACAGCCAATTCCATGGAGCTGTGAATATCCATCTTCACCGAGCTGACACTGAGCCCGGAGGAATTGGTCTCCCGGTTGGACAGGACAACGGGGTGAAGCCCCAAGCTGCCTGCCTCGCGGGCAGTCTGATTGATCCATTCTTCGGACGCGCCTACCAGCAGCACGCAGGAGCGCTCCTCCGCCCCGCCGGGAAGCTCGCTGACCTCCTGGATATGAATACGGCGCTTCCGCACTTCCTCAAAGATACCCCGGATGGTTCGCTGACACCAGGGGTATTTCGCAAACTGCTGCTCCACCATCAGATATACCATCGTCGAGACCTCCTTTTGTTTCCCTATGATAGCACAGGTTCCCGGGGTTCGTCAATCCGGGGCTTTCGTCTAAAAACCATTGCAGAATTATCAGGATTTTGGACTTCTCTATTTGTAGAATATGCAGTATTATGATGGTAACGAACCATTCAAAACTGTCACGTATCCATAAAAGGAGGATTCCCATGTCCAACGCAGCCATTCGCATGGAACAGCTTATGCTCCCCACCTACCCGGAGCCTGGGAAGGAAGAAATGCCGCTGTTCTCCGAGCATCGGGTTCACCAGCGCTCCACAGGCCGCCCCTATCCCAACAAGGTCACCCTGGAAGTAAACCGGGAACAGAAAATCGAACGCAGCTACACCGTTGTCCATCTGGAAAACGAGTATCTGGACGTGCTGGTTCTTCCGGAGATCGGCGGCCGGATTTTTGCCGCGCGGGATAAAGTCACCGATTACGATTTCTTCTACCGCCAGCATGTCATCAAGCCCGGCCTCATCGGTGCGCTGGGCTCCTGGATTTCCGGCGGCGTGGAATTCAACTGGCCCTACCACCATCGCCCTTCCGGTTTTCTGCCCTGCGATTTCGAAATGGAGGAATGCGGCGACGGCAGCGTCATCTGCTGGCTGTCCGAGCACGACCCCATCGACCGGATGAAGGGCATGGTGGGCATCGTCCTGAAACCCGGCTGCGCTTATCTGGAAACCCGCGTGAGGCTGTGCAACCGCACCCCCGTGACAAAGAGCTTCCTGTGGTGGGAAAATGCCGCGGTTCCCGTAAACGAAAGCTACCAGATTTTCTTCCCCAAGGATGTCACCTATGTGAATTTCCATTACCTGGACTCCCGGATCTCTTATCCCATTGCCGGAGACGCCACCTTCAACGGCATTGATATGACCACTCCCCGGGACATCTCCTGGCACAAGAATACGACGGACGCCACCTCCTATTTTGCCTGTGCCTCCCGATATGATTTCTTCGGCGGCTATGACCACGGCTTAGGCTGCGGCGTCGTCCACATCGGCGATCATCACATCTCCCCCGGCAAGAAGATGTTCACCTGGGCCTACAACCAGCTGTCCAAAACCTGGGAAAATACTCTGACCGATACCGACGGCCAGTATGCCGAGCTGATGGCAGGCTCCTACACCGACAACCAGCCCAATTTTGCCTGGCTGGAACCCTACGAGACCAAGGAATTTTCCCAGTACTGGTATCCCATTCAGAAGATCGGCACGCCGGACTACGCGAACCTGAAATGCGCCCTGTCGCTTCAGCCGGAGCATGTCTGGATTCAGGCCACGGAAACCTTCGGCAGCGCCCATGTAAAGATCACCTGCGGCGATGAGACCATCCTGTCTGAGCAGGTGATGCTGAACGCGGCCTCCCCCGTTATGCTCCCCTGGACACGTCCTGATGGCCATGTAACCATTTCTGTTACCGCCGGTGGGAAAACAATCGCCCATTACCGGGAGGAAAAGCCGGACAACCTGAAAAAGCCCCCCGTGAAAGATCCCATGCCGCTGGCGTCCGAGGTTCGCAGTGCTGACGAGCTGTATCTGGCCGGCGTCCATGTGGAGCAGTACCGGGATCCGGCTGTCATGCCGGACGCCTACTGGCTGGAAGGGTTAAAGCGCGACCCCTACCACGCGGACTGCCTGCTGGGCATGGCAAAATACTGCTGCCAGATGGGACGTCTGTCCGAGGCGGAACGCTACGCCCGGAAGGGTCTTGACGCCCTGACAAAATTCAACATGCACACCCAGTCCGGCGAGCCGTACTATCTGCTGGGTCTGATTCTGGAAGCACAGGAACGCTCTGCGGAGGCCTACGATCAGTACCGCAAGGCCGCCTGGAACGGCAGCGCCGTTGCCAAAGCCATGGCAAGAGCCGCCTGTATCGCCATGCAGCAGGGCAACACGGAAACCGCCTTGGCACACGCCCAACTGGCTCTGAGCCGGGATGCCCAGCATCCGCTGGCACCGGTGGTCATGATCCTGGCCTACCGGGAAACGGGGAACGAAAAAGCTGCCCAGGATGTCATTGACCGTGTCATGGCGGAGGATTGCATGAACAATCTGGTTCGCTGGCTGGGCGGCGTAGATGAAAGGCACTTCTTCACCAAGCTGGATTCCGCCCCCGACCAGACTGTGCTGGACATGGTTTTTGATCTGGAATCCATGGGGCAGTACGCCCTGGCTGCCAAGCTGCTGGAACAGCTCGGCAAGTACCATACCCATACCACCATGACCCTGTATACCCTGGCGTATCTGCGCCACAAGCAGGGCATGGACTGCGGAGAAGCCCTCCGTCTGGCAGATGCCGCCGGGATCCTCGACACCTACCCTGCCCGTCTGGCCGAGATCCGGGTTCTGACCTTTGCCCGGGAACAGAACGCCCGGAAAGCCCCCTTCCTGCTGGGCTGCCTGCTGTACGATAAGCGCCAATACGAAGCCGCAGCCAGACTCTTTGCGGAAAGCACGGAGAGGGAGCCGGAAAATTACATGACCTACCGCTCTCTGGCCGTTGCCTGCTTCACCCATCTGAACCGGAAGGATGAGGCCGTGAAGCTGATGGAAAAAGTGCGGAGCCTCAACTGCTCTCAGCAGGTGCTGTATGAATCCGCGATCCTGATGGATTTGATGGGTGCGCCCGCCGGGGAAAAAATCGCGCTTCTGGAGCCTCACGCCGGTGACTTCCGTCGGGACGACCTGTTTGTGGAGCTGGCAAAGGCTTACAACCAGAGCTTCCAGCCGGAAAAAGCATTGCAGCTTCTGCTGAGCCATGTGTTCGTGGCCTGCGAGGGCGGCGAGCACGCCATTGCGGATCAGTATATGTACGCCTGGTTCCAGCTGGGCATGGCGAGAAAAGCTGCCGGCGACTATGCGGGCTGCTATGAGCTGCTGGAAAAAGCGCTTACCCTGCCCAAGAGCCTTGGCTCCGGCATCTGGAACCGCTGCAAATATGTTCCCTATCAGTTCCATATGGCCGAGTGTCTGGAGCGCATGGGAAAAACGGAGGACGCCCAGGCCATTTACCGGATGATTCTGGATATTGAGGTTGAGTTCTTCAGCAACATGCACCTGCGGGAGCTGCCCTACTATCAGGCGCTCTGCGCCGAAGCCCTGGGATTGCAGCAAAAGGCGTGGAACATCATGGCGCGAGCCAAGCGGGACTGGAGCTTCAACCTGAATCGGAAGGATAACGGTTTCTTCTCTACCACCCCCTTCTTCATCTCCTTTGCTCAGGATCCCGCCGTTGCCCACCGGGCTTACTACCAGTACCTGCTGGGTCTGGTAAAGCTCTATGAAGGCGACCGGGAGGGGGCAGGCGCGCTGTTCCGGGAAAGCTACTCAGGAAACTCCGACAGCCACTTCTGTCATTATTACGCACATCTTTAACCGTCCGCCCCCCGGCAAATATTTGCCGGGGGCATTCAAAAGGAGAATGGATCATGTCCTATGAAACCGTCGCCATCCGTTCCCATGGCTGGCAGGCGCAAATTGCCCCGGCCTATGGCGCAAACCCCGTTTCCCTGCAATACCACGGGCAGGATATTCTGGTTCCCTGGTCAGAGGATATCCGTGACCCCTTCCTGTGCGGCGCTCCGCTGCTGCTGCCTGCAAACCGCACTGCCGGGGGCAAATTTGTCTTTGGTGGGAAGGAATATACCTTGCCGGTGAACGACGGCTTCCGGTGTGTCAATCTCCACGGAGATCTGTATCATCAGACCTTTCGGGTGACAGAGCGGCAGGAAGATCAGCTCACGCTGTGCTATGAAAATGCCGGTGATATTTTCCCGTTTCCCTTTCGTATCCGTGTTACATATCAGGTAGGTCAACGAGGTTTTCTTTCCGCATACACCATCGAAAACCCCAGTGAAGACCCCATGCCTCTGTCCTTCGGACTGCATACCACTTTTCGGGAACCGGATTGGTTTTCCGTTCCCCTGGACAGCTGCCAGGAAAAGGACAGCCGCCATATCCCCACCGGAAGATATATTCCCCTCAATGCACAGGAACAGCTTTACCGCACCGGTTCAAAGTCCTGCGGTATGGCAATCTCCGGTTTTTATCGCTCCGCCGGTAATACGGCATATATCGGAAAGGATATCCGGTATCAGGTCACGGGCTTTGACCACTGGATTCTCTATAATGGTGGAGGAAGCGGAGGTTATCTGTGCGTAGAACCGCAATTGGGCGGCGTCAATTCCCTGAACGATCGCAACCATTGCCCGCTGATCCCCGGTAAAGGCGCAGTACACCTGGAAACGCTGATCGCACGTAAACGCTTAGCGGAACATCGGGAATGGTGTCGGAAAATTTAAGGGCGCAGGTAGTATCACAACTGCCTGCGCCCTAAGTAGGACAACAACTCGATCATGTTTTTCTTTATGATTTCCCAAAGTTCCCGGGGGAATCTTCCTCAACAGCACTCTGAAAATCAAATTGCGTATTTCTTCACGATCTCACGCATGTCTTCAAACTGCTGTTCCATATCCCACACCAGTTTAAACTGAGTGTGACTGCGATCCAAATTCTGCTCCGGATAGCAGACGTGGAAATAATTGTCTCCGTCCAGATAATCCGTCAGGAACCGGATACCACATTCCAAAGTCATCAGTCTCGCGCCCCAAGGAAGATATTCCAGCTCCGCTTCTGTCAGTATGCCGTCTGCCCCCTGCAGGAAGCCTCGGGTGAAGACCTCATACAGCCCCAGGTCAAGATTCACCTTGCTCAGATCCTTTTCATCCTCCGCACTGTGATTCGCGCCGAAACGGATGGAATCACCGAAATCGTTAATGGAAAGGCCAGGCATGGTGGTGTCCAGATCAATGACGCAAATGCCCTCGTGGCTTTCCCGGTCAATTAAAATATTGTTCAGCTTGGTGTCGTTATGCGTCACCCGCAGAGGAAGTACGCCTTCCTTCAAAGCGTTCAGGGCAACAGAACAGTCTGCCCGCCGATCCAAAACAAACTGGATCTCTGGCTGGACTTCCTTCGCTCGCCCCAGCTTATCCGCGGCCACCGCCGTCAGGAACTTGGCGAGGCGATCCTCGGTATTGTGGAAATTAGGAATTGTCTCGTGGAGCGTTTCCGCCGGGTACCCGTTCAAAAGCCGCTGGAACCGGCCAAAGGTTCTCGCAGATGCCTCAAACAGCTCCGGGGTAGCAGACTGGTAGCAATCCGTGTTTTCGATAAAGGGCATCAGGCGCCAGACCCGACCGTTTGCGTCCGTGTAGAAATCTCTGCCGTCCTTCGTCTTGACTACAGAGAGCGTTTCCCGCGTTGGGTCACCGCCATCCGCAAGAATTTTATTTCTCAAGAAGGACGTAATCCCCACAAAATTCTCCATCAGCTCCTCTGGATGGGGAAAGGCAGCATTACTCAGCCTTTGGATGATAAATCGGATAGCATTCCCCTCTTGTGACTGACAAACAGCACAAAACGTGTCATTGATATGACCCTTCCCATAGCGATCGACGTCGAGAAGTATTTCCGTGAAGGTGTAAGCATCCAGTGCCTCCCGTAAGCCTGGAATCTCATTTCGTATGTATGGTAATAAACTCATGAAAAAAACCTTTCTGCCGCATGATCTCCACACGGCAAATCTCAAATAAGCTAATTTATGGAATCAGCACCATTCGGTCTGTTCCTGCAGGTTACTCCCGTCAAACAGGAAAGTTTTGGCCTCATATCTTCCAAAATCCAGATGGAAGAGTTTGCCGCAAAGCATCAAGTTCGTTTCCACATTGTGTTCATTATTGTTGACAAACCGCAGTGTATACGCATCCCCTGTCCTGTAGAAGGCAGATAGGGAAACGGCCTGATTTTCCAACCTCAAAACCGGCTTGATGTCCCTTCCGTTTCCATGAGGGAAGAAATTCAGCGAATAAGGCTGGTTGACAAATTCCTGGGCATTGTTTTCCAGCTTCTCCCGTCTGTCATAAGACAATCGGAAAGAGAAGCTGTGCTTCCCCTGCTCGATATACGGGATAAAACGGTTCTCGTCAATCAACGCCCGATCATCAATTGGATGGGCGCAATACGCCGCTCCCCGCAAGAGCGTGGCATACAAGTCATTTCCCTCAGCGCTGAACCCAAAGGTGCAGTTATTGTAGAGTGCCAACACTCTATCCCCATCCTGAAAGCCAACAAAGCGCTGGGCATGAATTTCGCCGCCGTCCTTCCGGAATTCGTCGGTTCCAAATGGGATTTGGCAAATAAATGCTCCATCAAAGGCGCAGGGCAGCTTGATCTTCAGTGCCTTCTGCTGTTCATTCCAGAGGACATCCATACGGACATCCGTATAGGGCAAGTCACGGTACATCTTGTAAGAAATTCGAACAAAGCTCGAATTTCCTTCAAAGAAGCTCTCCACCTCTGTCAGCACGTCCCCATTTTCGATAACATTTACGTTTTTCAGTTTTCCAAAGGGTCCCTGCCTGCATTCCGATAGGCGCATTGATTCCGGATTTTTGCCGATTTTATCCATGTACCAGCCCCATGGATCTGCATTGTCTTCGTATATCACAGGTTGGAAAGCGCCTCCGGAAATCAACTCCTTTCCAGCGGTCACATAGCTTTCCATCAGGCCGGTTGTCCTGTTGATATGAATCGTCTTCATGCTGTCCGAGAAAACGATCTGCGTACCCTCGGTTTTTGGCAGACCTACCTTGGGTGTAACTTCCACACGGAAGTCCACACGAGTAATCCCCAACGGCGACAGTGTACACCGGTAAGCGATCCGCTTGCGGCGATCATAGTGGATGTTGGAAAGTTCCTTGATACACTGAGTCGGTAATTTTCTGCCATTTTGATAGGCCGTCACCATATACTGCTGTGTGTCAGAAACCAGCGCTTTAGGCATCAGGAACTCGGTCTCACATACGGTATCCCGCTCATAAGGCTGCGGATTAAACAGGAATACCGGGAATTCCCCACTCCCCGCCTTGGTATACTGGGTGCACAAGGAAAAGGACGCCTTGTCAAACTCCTGCTGCAGAAGCTCAAGCGCATAATCTGCCTTCCGCAGGCAGCTCTTTTCGCCGTCCTGAGCGCAGGTTCCGGAAGCAATATCATGAAATTCCAGCATAGCAAGTGACTTTTCCACTTTTTCGAACGCTTCCCTATTCCATGCATACAAGCCGTTCAATTCCGCCATAGAACATAGTTTCTCTGTGGTAAAAAGCATGTTTTCCAGCTCGATATGCTTCTGCTTGATGCTTTGCATGGAAGTATAAGCTCCAATCAGGCAAGGCTGCAGAGAACCCGCGTATTCGGTAGTAGGCTGAATATCCGCAAAATACGCCTCCGGCGTGCTATGTACCACCTCGTAACCAGCATTCTGAATGAAGTAAGATACATCGTTCAAATCTTTACGAGAGGGAAGCCCACCGTGATTCCCCACGCCCCAGAGCGCTACTCCCACATCCGAGTCCTCGCAGACAGCGGCTTTGCGCTGAATATCCGCCAGAGCCGTTCCAAAGCCGCTGCAATAAATGGATTCATCCTCCACCCGGGACGCTTTGACACGACTGCCGTCTTTCCCAACCCAGACAAATTCCCGGGCGGGCAGCGCCAACATCTCAGGCATGGGCCGGCAGAACAAGTAGGAATCAAAGCCGCACTTTTTCAGAATCTGTACCAATCCAACCGAATGGCCAAAGCTGTCAAAATTGATGGCCGTGGTGGGACGGATTCCGAATTTCTCCTGAAAGTAGCTTCTGCCTAGGGATATCTGCCGGACAAAGGCTTCCCCGGAGGGCAGATTACAGTCCGGCTGCAGATACCAACCTCCCATAATGTGCCATTTCCCCGCTTTTACCTGTTCCAGAATTGCCTTGAACAACTCCGGGTCTTTTTCTTCCACGAACTCGTAGAGCAGAGCTTCATTGTGGTTGAAGATATAATCATACTCCCGAAGAAATTGCTCCGCCTGGTAAAAAGTTGAAATTGCCTCTCCAAGACCTTCTTCCCAGTCCCACATCCACACAGGGTCAATATGAGAATTACAAATCAAATGAAGTTTTTTCACTGAAGCACCTCATAACTTAGTGTACTTTTTCCGCCCGGACTTACAAATCTCACTTTTCCTGTACAATGGTTACGTCAAAGGAGCGCCTGACACATTTCCGTATTTCTGACACAGAACCCAGTTCTCCAAAGCTCAACATTTGCGCAGCAGCATTGCCGATAGCGGTAGCTTCCCCCGGTCCGACATACACAGTGCAGCCGGTGGCCTCTGCCGTCAGCCGATTCAGATATGCCGCATTACTGCCGCCGCCAATGATGCTCAGAGCGTTATACTGTTTTCCTCTGCTTTCGCGCAGCTGAGAAACCGCCTCTCCATAACAGACTGCCAAGCTGTGGTACACCACTGCCGCAAGCTGTGCAGGTGTTTGCGGAACCATCTGCTCACTTTCCGCGCAGGCGCGCTGGATTTCTCCAATCATACTGTCCGGCGACAGGAAACGGTCATGATTGCAGGGGATAACAGAAGGTATGGACTCTCTTTCCGCCAGCGTGCATAACTCTGCAAAGCTCAGTTCAACGCCCTGTTCCAACAACTCTTTTCTCAGGCTTTGGATCATCCATAACCCCATAATATTTGTAAGATAACAGATTTTTCCCCCAAAGCCGCCTTCGTTTGTAAAGTTGTTTCTTCTGCCGCTGTCGCTGCGGTCGGGGGCATCCAGTTCCACCCCCAGCAATGACCACGTTCCGGAACTGATATAGGCCGTATCTGGGTCAGTGCTGGGCATCGCCAGGATAGCAGAAGCCGTATCGTGGGCAGCAGGGAGTACCACCTTGCAGCGGTATCCTATTGTTTCGGATACCGCGTCGGTCAGTTCGCCCAAAACGGTTCCGGGCTGGACTACCTTCTGAAATATCTCTACAGGGTAGCCAAGCCGTTCAATCAGCTCCCGATCCCAGTCACGGATTGCAGGATCTATCAGCTGCGTGGTAGTCGCTTCTGTGTATTCGTTTGCCTTTACTCCGCAGAGCTTCCAATGGAAATAGTCAGGAACCATCAGGAATGTTTTCGCATTGCCAAGCTGCTCCGGGGACGTCTGTTTCACTGCCATCAGCTGGTAAATTGTGTTGTAAGCCGCTTTCTGGATACCAGTACGGGCATATAGTTTCTCCAACGGAATAACCTCTGAAACCAGTACGTCCATTCCCTCGGTCCTGCGATCCCGATAGCCGACGGCTTCCCCCAGTACATTGTCCTGGGCGTCCAGCAAGACAAAGTCAACGCCCCAGGTATCAACGCCCACGCTGACAGGGATTTTCCCAATTTCTGCACACCGTCTCATGCCAGTGAGAATGTGCTGTTCCATTGCCGGATAATTCCAGCAGAGGCTTCCGTTTCGCTCCTCCATACCGTTGGGGAAACGGTAGACTTCCTCCATGTGCATTTTACCATTTTCCAGCCAGAAAAGGATGTGCCGCCCGGAGGAAGCGCCGATGTCAATAGCCAGATAATAATTTGGCATATGCCCTCTCCTTCTTGGTCAGGCACTCCGTAGGAACGCCTGGTGATTGCTTACTTATACAGCGGACCGTAAGCGGCGCAGGCACGATAGTCTGCCCCTTCTTTGTCCATGCCGAAGGCGTTCCAGGCAGCAGGGCGGAAAATCTTCTCCTCAGGCACATTGTGCATACAAACAGGAATGCGCAGCATGGAGCACATGGTGATGAGATCTGCACCGATATGGCCGTAGGAGATGGCACCGTGGTTGGCACCCCAATTTTGCATAACCTCATAGGCAGTCTTGAACGGAGAGCCTTCCTTCCCATCGCACCGTGGTGCAAACCAGGTACATGGCCAGGTGGGGTTGGTACGCTCCATCAGAGTATCGGACACGCTCTCCGGAAGGTCTACCGTCCACCCCTCCGCAATTTGCAGCACAGGCCCCAGGCCTTTGACAAGATTCAGGCGGATCATAGTGGCTGGCATTTCCGCTTTCGTGGTGTAGTGGCTGCTGAAGCCGCCGCCACGGAAATTGTCAAAGCCCGCTTCACACCACACGGTAGCATCGGTCATCATCTGAATGTCCTTATCAGTGACCTCCCACCACTTCTTCATAATGGCGTTCCCGTCTTCATCGGTGCAGACGCCGCTGGCATCCAGACAGGCAGCACCGGAGTTCAGCAGATGAATAATACCGTTGGATGCTTCCGCCTTGCCTTTCAGGGTGTAATCAGTAACGCGCTTGACAGCATCGGTTGACCAGTAAGTACGCACATCTGCGAAAATCTGCGCACGGTGTGTCAGCAGACGCATAAACAGCATTCCAAGCCCATTCAGCACATCATTTTCAGTTGCCAGCGTATATGGTTCCCGCGCGCCCTCATAGTCAAAAGTAGAACTGAGCAGTGCCTCAGGGTAGTCGCAGTTGGGCCAATGATCCGTCCACTGCCGCTGCCCCTGAAAACCTCCGGCGATGGCGTTGTGCCCGACCATTTCCTCCTCGAAGCCTGCAGGCAGATCGGGGTTTCCAGCCATCAGATCCTTGATGATGCAGTACATCTTCACTGTGAATTCCCACTGTTTTTCCTTCTGGGAATCGGAGAATTTTACAAAGTCCGGATTGTCGTCCCGGCCTTCCCTACAGTGTTCCTTCGTCCAGGCCAGCGCTTTCTGGTACTGTTCCTCGTTATAGATACCTTCCTCCATGCGCCGCAGGATCTCCACCTCATCCACGGATTCCACCCGCATGCCCAGGTAGCTTTCCATAAAGTCCTGATCGATAATGGAACCACCGATTCCCATACACATGGAGCCGATCTGCAGATAGCTCTTTCCTCGCATAGTAGCAACCGCCACAGCCGCCCTGCCAAACCGGAGCAGCTTCTCTTTTACATCTTCCGGAATTTCGGTCACCTGATCACGGTCCTGAACTTCGTGTCCATAAATTCCAAAGGCAGGCAACCCCTTCTGCGCATGGGTTGCAAGAACAGATGCCAGATACACAGCGCCCGGACGCTCCGTGCCGTTAAATCCCCAGATGCCCTTGATGGTCGTAGGATCCATGTCCATGGTCTCCGCCCCATAGCACCAGCAGGGTGTGACGGACAGCGTGATCGCCACGCCCTCCCGCTTGAACTTATCCGCGCAGGCCGCTGTTTCCGGAACCCGGCCAATGGAGCTATCCGCCATTACCACCCGAACATGTTCGCCGTTGGAATAATAAAGGTTTTCCTCAAAAAGCTTTTTTGCGGCGTTGGCCATAGCCATGACCTGATCCTCCAGACTCTCACGCAGCTTCATGGGGCCCCGGCGGCCATCCACGATAGGTCGGATACCGATAGCAGGGTATTCCCCTATGTAACGATTCTTTGCCATATTGTCTTCCTCCTTTTACACTTTTACAACGCCCTTTTTCAGCAGGACATTGGCATAGATTGCGGTTTCTCCCGTAGCAATGATCAAATAGGCGTTTTTCGACCGTTCATAGAAAGAAAAGCGCTCCATCATCTCAATGCCGCAGTGATCCGGTTCGTGCTGATTCAAAATGTTTTTGTAGGTTTCCCAAATCTCTGGCGTAGGGCAGCTATCCCCCGGAACAACCTCCATCAAGGCAACAGGTCTTTCAACATAAGCATCCAATGGAATCAGGCGCAGCACCGCATCCAGTATCTCCGCCGCTCCATGACCGTCTGCCCGGACAACAATGGCATTCTTCCCGATGCTGTGACTGGGAAAATTTCCGTCCGCAATGACAAGCTCGTCACCATGCCCCATTTCGCACAGTGCCTTCAGAAGCTCTGGGGAAATGGCTCGCGGAATTCCTTTCAGCATGACTTAATCCTCCTTCTTGTGCAGCAGCGGATCCCCTGGGTTATAAACCTGATAACCCGGATGCCTGCCGGTAATACGGTAGAAGCTGCGCAAATCAATCAACTTGTCGATATTCTTCCGGCTGATATCAATACTGCCACCCAGGATAACCGCATTGATCGTAATTTTTGCCCAAAGCTCCAGGCTCTCCATCCGGTAATAAGCCGTAATCACGTCGCTGCCGACCGCCAACGCGCCATGGTTTTCCAGCAACATCACATCATGCTCCTGTAAATACGGTTCAATCGCATCCGGCACCTCCGTGGTAGATGGTGTGCCGTAGGGAGTCAGGGGCACTGCTCCGATAGCCGCCACATCCTCGATCATGTTATACATATCCATCGCCTTGTGGGCTACAGCAAACCCCGTCGCTCCGGGAGGATGGGCATGAATGACACTGCGCACATCGTCACGCCTGTCATAGCAGCGCAGATGCATTTTCAGCTCGCTGGAGGGGCGGAGTCCCCCTGCGGCCTCCAGCACATTGCCCTGACGATCCACCCGGATCAACTTTTCCGGGGTGATAAAGGATTTGCTCATGCCTGTGGGGGTAGTCAGGATGGTATTGTCATCCAGCAAAGCGGACACATTGCCGTCGTTGGCTGCTACCCACCCAAGCTGCCACATCTTGTGGCATACATCGCAGATTTGGTCTTTGATCTGTTCCATATGGCTTTTGCTTCCTCCATTTCCAAAAGGGTGTGCAAACGGTCGATGTTATTCTACCGAATTCAAAAGCAATACACAATGGAGTATATTTTCAAAAGGCTTGACGATTTTGACATTTCTGTGCCGCAGGGAAACAGCGGAGACACCCTGTGGCATCTCCGCTGTCAGCAAAATTATTTATGTGTATCCACGTACTCCCTTGGGGAGACCCCGTAATATTCCTTGAATCGCCGGGTAAAGTAGAACGGATCCTCGATCCCCACCTGAACAGCCACCTCCTTGATGTACATATCCCCGTTTTTCAGCAGCAGTTCTGCCGCGTGTTTCATGCGGAATGCATTCAGGTAACCGAAGATGCTGGTACCCATCTCCCGCTTGAAGACCCGGCACAGATAGCTGCGATTCAGGCAGGTGGTTTCGGCCAATGCCTCCAGCGTAATGCTCTCGGTATAGTGGGTATGCAGATATCGAAGCACCTCCTGAACCTCCCGCTTGTGGTCTTCAAAGGGCCGCCCCTTGTACTTGCTCATAAGCTGAATGGCCGTGAGAAAGTGCGTCTCCGTTTCATGCAGTGTGGAAGCTTTTTCCAGAAGCTCCTGCTGCAATTCAAAATCCTCCGGCACCTCGCTGGACGCAACGGAATACCGAATGGAATCCAGCACCCGCTGGCAGGTGATCCTGACGCGGGCAGGCACAAGATAGCATTCCTTCCAGCAGGCAAGCGCATCGTGGGTGATCTGCTGCACCTGCTCCATATCGCCGGCATGCAGGGCATCCAGGATTCTGCCGGTAAGCGCGCTTACCTGTTCAGGCCGGATTCCCTGTTCCATATGGATTTCTTCGGCGCAATAGAGTGTCTGCCCGGAATCGTAAAAGGACAGCCCGTAAGCCTCCCGGCACCGTTCATACGCGCCTTTGGCATCTGCCAGAGATTCCATTCCAACGCAATAGCATATGGTTGGCGTAATGGAGAAATACGTTGCAAGCTGGCGCTGCAGCATTTTCAGCGCGTTTTCTATCATCGCCCTCTCCCCGGAGACTCCTGCCATGCAGATCAGCTCATTGTGGTGCAGGACGAGGGAAATCAGCGGAATCTCTCCCACGGTCGTTTTAAGGAAGGATTCCACTTGGGGCAACACCCGCCTCAGCCGGTCTATTTTGACCGTTCCCTCCTGATAGTACACGGTAAACACGAGAAAAGGGGTACTGAACATCACAGGAAGATTCGGCACGGCATCCCCAGCGACCTGCGGCTCCCGGAAAAAGCTCCGCAGCCGGGAACGCAGCAGCTCCTGATTCTCCCTGGATCCAGATTCCGCCTGAGATATCTGAGCTGTTTTGATATGTCCGGCCAGCTTATCCAGATGGGTCAACAGCACCTCACTGGTCAGATCCAGCTTCAGCACGTAGTCCCGTGCTCCGCTGGTCAGTGCTTCCCGAACCAGTTCAAAATCAGAATAATTGGACAGCACGATGACCGGCGTTGTATTTTGCTGCTGCTTCAACGTTTTGATCAGCGCAACACCGTCCATTACCGGCATTTTCAGGTCAGTCATAATCATATCCACAGGAGTATTCTGCAGGCATTGCAGTGCCTCCGCGCCATTTCTGGCAGAGGCGCTGATTTCGTAATCGTCCGAACCCTCCAGCATCTTGCGGATACCCATCTGAAGGATCGGTTCATCATCTACCAACAGGACTCGATACATATCAGCCATTCTCCTCCGTCATTTTCTTTGGCAGCCGCAGCAGACAGCGGGTGCCGTTTCCGGGGCTTGCCACAATGTGCAGGCCGTATGCTTTTCCGTAGTGAAGCTGCACCCGTTGATCCACATTGGATAACCCGATACCGGAGAAGCGCTCATGCTCTTTTCCGGCAATGGAGGCCGGGTCAAATCCGCAGCCGTCGTCTTCCAGAACCACCTCCACGTCGGTTCCCACGAATCTGCTGGATACCGTGATGGTGATGCATTTTCCGTCCGCCGTTCCGTGGATGATGGCATTTTCCGCCAGCGGCTGCAATGTAAAGCGCGGGATCTCGCAGCTCAGCGTTTCCTCATCCAGATGGTATTCCACCTCAAACATACCTGCGTAACGGATATTCTGCAAGGTAAAATAATTTCTCAGATTTTCTATTTCTGCCGAAATCGGGATCAGCTCCCGCCTTTTTACCAATGAGTGCCGCAGCAGGGAAGACAGGGAAGCGATGCCGTCCTCCAGAACCGGAACATCATTCATCTGCGCAACGAATCGAAGGCTGTTCAATGTGTTGAACAGGAAATGGGGGTTGATCTGGTATTGCAGCATTTTCAGCTCCAGTTCCCGCTTCTGCCGCTGATCCTCGGCATACTGAATGTTGAATTCCTTGATTTCTCCGAACATTTTGTCGATCGTACCGGCGAGGAATCCCAGCTCATCGTGACTGGAGTCTCCAATCCGTTTATCCAGATCTGCGTCCGTGGTAATGCTGCAAAGGCTCACCATACGGTTGATCGGCTTCATAATGCTGGAGTAAACCATAGTCGTAAACAGCAGACAGCACCCAATGAGCAGCACACAGATCAGCAACAGGGAGCGGTTGATGCGGCTGATCTCCTCGGTAAAGTATTCCGAAGGAATGGTAATCAGCAGGTAGCTGTTCAGCTTCGGGTTATACAGGGCAATCATGACTTCCTGAGAATCCGTCGTGAACGCGGCCATGTGGTCAGACGCAGTCTGGGTATCCGCACAGATGCGGGAAAACATCTCGTTATCCCCATAGCTGAGACCCAGCAGCGTGCTGTCCTGAGAGGAGATGATCTGCCCGTTGGCGCTGAGCAGCATAACATTGGAGCCTTCCCCGAAGGAAACCTTTGTCAGCAGCATATCACTGACGAAGTTCTCGTCAATATAGGCGAGAATATACCCCAAGGGTTCATTCATATTTCCAAATTTATAGATTTTTCGGCCAAGCACGATTTTATCATAGCTGCGGAACGTCCGGATGTATTGCAGCGAGTCGCTTCCCGCAGTAGCATCGATCATCTGAAGGACCTCCGCGAACCGCTCTTTTGAAATATCGTCGTAGCCCAGATCATAGATGATCCGGCCGTAACGATCCACCACTCTGGTATTTTTCAGGTAGGTGGAGGAAAAAGGGATCATCCGTACAGAATCGGAAACCGCCTTTACACTGTCCACATCGATGATATAGGTTTCTTCCATGGACGCCAGAAGTGCGGTCTGGATCGTATTTGTGGTAGAAATCAGATCGAGGTAGCTTTGGAATTTTTCCAGCTCCGTTGTGAAGGAATTATTCAGGAGATATGTCGATTGAATGGCGGACTGCTTGAGCTTGCTGTCCATGGCATCGGAGTAAATGGAAGAGGCATACAGCCCCACGAAAACCGCCGGGATCAGGGACAGCAGCAGGAACGATATCAGCAGCCGATGGCGGATGCGGATCCGCCGCAGCACATTTATGGATATCTTTTATAATACAGTCCGTGATAAGACTCAGATTTCCGGTTTCTTTGTAGGAAATCTATATTCCAGAGAAAAAATACGCTACCTTCTTTTCCATACGAAGGATGATATAGTTATCCGCAATTACATTCTGGACATGTATAGGGAACAGAAAACCGGCGACAGTTTTTCGGACAGGATCATCTGTAGCATCCTTACATTGTTTTTTGTGGAACTGACCAGACGCCACGGGAAAAAAGTAAGCATACCGGATAACAGAAGAGAACGAACGGAGCAGGAATCCGAAATGCTTGCTTATATGATGAGAAATTGCAGTACAGTAACTTTAAATGAACTTGCAGAGAAATTTCATTTTTCTGTACCATATTGTTCAAAACTGATCAAATCTATCTCCGGAAAAACTTTCTCCAATCTTCTCACAGAGATCCGTCTGCAGCAAGGCGAACAGCTTCTTCTCTGCAGCCAGCTCAGCGTAGAAGATATCAGTGACAGGGTAGGGTATAAAAA
>OGXR01000179.1_pt1 | contig 48960 bp, 44 predicted proteins | sample 1576331 | NCBI WGS metagenome assembly OGXR01 (sample SAMEA3541473, study PRJEB24748) | human gut metagenome | biome: human gut; feature: human-associated habitat; material: faeces | place: China | collected 2012 | reverse complement strand
TTACAGTGTAGCACAGTCCTTGGAGAGGGACTCTAATAACTACTACTCTATAATACAAGGAAAAACATTATGAACAACACAAATATGTACAAAATGGTAGGGAACTTCCATGATGCGGATATTTTGGGCATGGAGTTTCTGACTGTTAACAGCTATTTTGACACTATTAATATCGTATTAAAAGACCGACGATTCTTGTTAGAATATGGTAGCGAAATAATAAAAATCACATTGTCGGATTGCAGCAGAGTTAAAATAGAGGCACGAATGTACGTTTGCGGCAATGACAGTGTCCGTTCATGCTGGACAAGTAACGATGAGGTGATTGGAATAATAGGAGGGGAAAAATCTTTTTTACATTTTTATTTGGAAACTAATATAACTGCCAGCGTTATAGATGTATATGCTTGCGATGTTCAAATAGAAAGATATATGCCAAGAACTCGCCGCTTAGACTCCGAAGAGTTTTGAAGTGGGGGCTTGTAGAAGACAACAAGCCTACTGGTTCCAATAGTATCCGTAATACTGGCGTTCCTGATAGTCTGCATAATAATGGCGGCACTGAGCGCGAACCCTGCCGTGGCGCTGCAGGCTCTCTGGAAGGGCGCCTTCGGCAGCGTAAGGAACATAGGCACCACGCTCTCCCGCTCCACCCCGCTGATATTCACCGGCCTCTGCGCCTGCTTTGCCTATAAGTGCGGCGTGTTCAACCTGGGCGGCGAGGGCCAGTTTATAATGGGCTCCGTGGTGTGCACCGTGATAGCCACCCAATGCGGCTTTACCGGGCTGCCCGCCATAATAATATGCCTTATAGCCGGCGCCGTGGCAGGCGGCCTTTGGGCGATGATACCCGGTGTGCTGAAGGTATACCGGGGGCAGAACGAAATGATAATCTCCATAATGATGAACTACATCGCAACGCTTTTCATGGGCGTGCTGTTTACCAACTGGCTGAGGGACGGCTCTGTCCCGCAAACCATAGCGGTGCCTGACGGGACGCGGCTTACCAGGCTGTTCGGACTGCGCGCCACCTCTGCCTTCATCATAGCCATAGCCGTAGGCCTCATAGTTTACTATTTCCTGTTCAACACCTCAAAGGGCTTCCAGCTCAGAGCGGTGGGCTTCAACATGACCGCCGCCAAGTTCAACGGCTTCGCAGTGGAAAAGTACTTTCTATTCAGCTTTCTCATATCCGGCATGATAGCGGGGCTGGGCGGCAGCGCGGAGATACTCGGCACCCAATTCTTCCTTATAAACGGCTACGCCGCAGGTTACGGCTTTGACGGCGTATCCATGGCACTGATAGGCCAGCTTCACCCCATAGCTACCATGTTTGTAGCGATATTCTTCGCTGCCCTCCGTGTAGGCTCAACCACTATGCAGGCGGCTACTGGCGTGCCTACCAGCGTATCCGATATAATACAGGCGCTGGTGATAGTGTTTACCGTGGCGGGCCTTGCCCTGGTAAAGCTGCCTGAGTTCAAGGCCTTTACCGACAGGGTATTCGCAAAGAAAAAGGAGGTGGCGTAGCATGAGCTGGGAATTCATATCAAATCTTCTCCTCGCGAGCGTAAGAATGGCTACGCCCCTCATATTCCTGGCGCTGGCAGAGCTGTATTCCCAGCGGGCGGGCCTGGTACATATAGGCCTTGAAGGCCTGGCCTCCATAGGCTCCCTTGTGGGCTTCCTTGTGAGCCTTATAACCGGCAACCCCCTTCTGGGCGTTCTGGCGGGCGCCGCCGCAGGCATACTGGTGAACATGATATACGCCTACGCTACCATAACCCTCTGCGCAGAGCAGATAGTGTACGGCATGGCAATAAACATATTCGCCCCTGCGCTGGCCTCCTTTATATACCGGGTATACTTCGGCGCGGGCTCTGAGCTGGTGCAGGTAAGCCTTATGGAAACGCTCGCCTCCAGAATGGGCATCACCGCAAACAGCTTCATAGCTAAGCTCTTTCTGGATCAGACGCCGATGGTCTACCTTGCGTATCTTCTCGTTGTGTTCACCGTCATATACTATAACAGGACAAAATCGGGGCTCAACTATAAGGCCGTCGGCGAATACCCCAAGGCGGCGGCTACACTGGGCATTGACGTAATAGGCATAAAGTACGTTGCGAGCATTATATGCGGCGCCCTTGCAGGCATAGGCGGGGCGTACCTCACTACCTGCTATACCACCACATACGTTGACGGCAACATCGCCGGCCGCGGCTTTATCGCGCTGGCGGCTGTGATATTCGGCCGCTGGAACGCTGGCGGCGTGCTGGTAGCCTGCCTGTTCTTCGGCTTCTGCGATGCGCTTCAGATACGCCTTCAGGTGGGCAGCTACAACATACCCTATCAGTTTTTCCAGATGATACCCTATATTGCAACCGTAGTGGTGCTCGCGGCAATAGGCATGAAGAAGGCCGGACCCAAGAGCTGCGGCAAGCCTTACCGCAAGGAAGAACGCTAACTCTGACATAATAGCCGGTCATGCGGCTGTTATATAAACAAAAAATCGAAACGGAGGAATTACAAATGAAAAAGTTCTTAGCAATGCTGCTGGTCGCCGCTATGGTATTCTCAATGGCAGCCTGCGCCAAGGCGCCCGAGGCCGCCCAGCCCGCCGCAACGGAAGAGACCGCCGGCGAGACCGCGGAGACCGCCGAAGCCCCCAAGGACGGCAAGGTATACAAAGTAGCCATGATCTGCGACTCCAGCATTTCCGATGGCGGCTGGGGCATGTCCTGCTACAACGCCATGATGGATGCCGCAGAGAAGCACGGCTGGGAAACCGCCGTATCCGACAGCATTGAACAGTCCGCATACTTTGACACTATCGATTCCTACTGCACTCTGGGCTACGATATGATCTATGCTCCCGGCAATCAGTACACCGACGCCGTACTGCAGGCTGCCGCAGAGTATCCCGACATCGCTTTCGCCCTGCTCAACGGCGCTGCCGATACCCCCGCCAAGGCCGAGAACGGCAACGTATCCTCCCTGCTGCCCAACGCCACACAGATAGGCTGGATCGCCGGCGCTCTGGCGGGCCTTATGACCGAGACCGGCACCATCGCCTTTATCGGCGGCATGGAGCTGGACACCACCAAGGGCAAGTATGAGGGCTATAAGGAGGCCGCCGCCTACGTAGCAGAGAAGGCCGGCAAGACGGCAACCACTCTGGATATCGTATACTCCAACTCCTTCTCCGCAAGCGATAAAGGCATAGAGTTCGCCAAGGCCATGATTGACAAGGGAGCCGACGTATTCTTCGGCGACGCTTCCGCCGTTGACTCCGGCGCGCGCCAGGCGATAGACGAGTACAATGCTGCCCAGGGCGGCATAAAGGTATTCGACATAGCCCAGCCCTCCGATTTGCTCGGCCAGAACGAGTGCATCATAGGCTCTCAGGTCACGGATAATTCCGCCATGGTAGGTGCCTGCATGGAGGCTGTTGAGGCCGGCAAGCTGGGCGGCGACGTCATTTACGGCACCCTCGAGAACGGCGCTCTTTCCGCCGGCGCGGTAAGCGACCTGGTACCTGCGGAGATAAAGGATCAGTATAACGCCTACATCGAGGAGATGAAGGCCGGCACCTTTATGAAGTAATAACCACTCAGCCAATATAAATAATGACGATACCCCGGCATGGCCGGGGTATCGTTGCAGTCTGAGGGAGGAGGTTGACGGCGTACCTTTAGTATTAAAATACAGTCCATCAGTATTATCGCCCCTAAGAAACAAACTATTGATATTGTTCCCAAAGAATATATATAAATGCTAAATCCAATAAAATACGCAAATTGCAAGTGCAAGTTGCGTTTAGTTTACAAATGCCCTTTCCCACCGTTATATAGTGGAGGGGCATGATTTTGCTGCCACCATTATGTGTTCGGAAACTACGGCACACAAGACTTGACTTGCGGCAGACCCAGAGTTAACATCACACACCAAACCTGAGAGAAATAAGGAGGAAAACGCTATGGCGTCTGCCAAAAAGCAAAAAAACGGCCGCTATCAGCGGTCTGTAAAAATCGGCGTGGACGGCGACGGCAAGCCCATCCGCAAGTTCTTCACTGCCACCACGTTGAAGGAGGTGGATGCTCTGGTGGCGGAGTTCAAGCGACAACAGGAGCAGGGTATGGACGTGGCGAACATGGATATGACCTTCTCCGAGATGGGGAATCTTTGGCTGACGCAGTAGTATAAGTGTAGATTATCCGGGGGTTCCTACCGCCGCTACGAATCCGTCCTTGAAAAACACCTCAATCCCAGCATCGGCAATATGAAGCTGCGGGAATTGAAGCCCTTGCATCTGAAAATGATCATCAACGCCCTGGCTGAGAAGGGCTATTCCAGCAAGACCATGACGGAGATCAAGCAGACAGCGGCGCAGGTACTGGAAGCTGCGGTGGAAAATGACCTGATCCACCGAAATGTATTCGCCAAGGTGACGGTTCCCAAGACCGAGGCCGAGGAGCGGGAGCCTATCGATGAGGCTATCCGCAAGCTGATCTTCGACACTTGTGAAGGCCACCGTATGGGCATCCCCGCTCTGGTGATGCTCTATACGGGTATCCGTAAGGGCGAGCTGCTTGCCCTGAAATGGGAAGATGTCGATTTAAAAACCGAGAGGCTTACGGTGAACAAGGCCGTGGCGTTCCACAACAACTCAGTATCAATAAAAACACCGAAGACGAAAGCGGGAAACCGGACGGTTCCGATCCCAAAGAAAATCGTCCCTCTGCTTCAAAAGGCAAAGGATGGGGCGGATTCGGAATATGTCTGCCCCTCGGTGAAGGGCGAGATAATGACGCATACGGCCTACAACGTGGCTTGAAACAGCTACCTCCACTATCTCAACCTCAAAGCCGGTGGGCGGGATGCCAGCCGTAGCAGACCGAAATTTCAGGTTCTTAAGGCGTTTTCGCCCCACCAACTCCGGCACACGATGGCCAGTACGCTCTACGATGCCGGGGTGGATGTGAAGTCTGCACAGAAATTCCTCGGTCACAGCGATATACAGGTCACGCTGAAAATCTATACTCACCTGTCGGAAGGCAAGGAGCAGGCCGCAGTGGATGCGCTGAACCGGCATCGGGGGGCGTGAGGGGAGCAACGCTCCCTCCGCGCCTTCAGCAGTTGATGGTGCGTCTCCCCTGGATTTTCAGAGCAAAAGTTCATCATTTCAAGATTTCCCGAATGATGAACTCTATGATAAACTGTCGCTCAAATCAGCTCAAAAACCTCTCGTTTTCGCATTTCCAAAAACGAAAAAAGTCCCGAATTACGGGACTCTCCGTATGGTAGCGGCGATGTGACTCGAACACATGACACTCCGGGTATGAACCGAATGCTCTAGCCAACTGAGCTACGCCGCCATATTGTTTTGCCGCCCGCATCCCGAATGGGATACGGGAGAAAATGGTTGCGGGGGAGGGACTTGAACCCCCGACCTCCGGGTTATGAGCCCGACGAGCTACCGACTGCTCTACCCCGCGACGTTACGCAAGGATTATAATAGCACAGGCCGTGCGTTAAGTCAAGTAGCGTCACTAAAATTTTTTGCCTCTTTTTCAATGCATATAAGCGGCAAAACAGCCTTGCGAATACGTCATGGCCGCGGGCGCAAGAAGGATTGCCAAGCATGTATTATTACTGTATAATATTATAAAGTTGCATTTTGCTGTACTTATATGGCATCTTCCAATCTTATTCTTAATGCGAAAGGGGAAAAAACTAAATGGATAAGCTTCAAAAACGGTACGGCCTCCTGACTGCGATATGCATGGTAGTCGGCATAGTCATTGGCTCCGGCGTATTCTTCAAGGCGCAGACCATACTGCAAAAGACAGGCGGCAACATGCCTCTCGGTATACTTGCCTGGATCATAGGCGGCGTTATAATGCTCACCTGCCTGCTCGCTTTCTCAGTAATGGCGCAAAAGTTCGAAAAGGTCAACGGCATTGTGGACTATGCCGAGGCCTGCGTCAGCAGCAGGTATGCCTATTATATAGGCTGGTTCCTCTCTATAATCTACTACCCATGCCTTACCTCCGTGCTGGCCTGGCTCTCCGCCCGCTACACCCTGGTATTCATAACCTCCGTAGCCCCTAACTTCCCCCTGCTGGGCCTCGGCGCCGCCGCAGGCGCGGAGACCATACTGGGCCCCGAGTGCATGTCGCTGGCAATGTTCTATCTCTGCTGCGCCTATGCCGTCAACGCCCTCTCCCCCAAGCTCGCCGGCAAGCTCCAGGTATCCACCACCATAATCAAGCTCATACCCCTTTTCCTCATGGCGATAGCGGGAATAGTCGTCGGCATCGCAAACGGCACCCTTGCAAACAACTTCAAGACCCTTGCGGACGTAGGGACCGCCAACGCGACGGGCAGCCCGCTGCTCGCCTCTGTCTGCGCGACCGCCTTCGCATATGAGGGCTGGATAATCGCAACATCTATAAACGCGGAGCTAAAGGACGCCAAGAAAAACCTGCCCCGCGCTCTGGTCATAGGCGCGATCATCATCATTGCCACCTACATCTTCTACTATGTCGGCGTAGCCGGCGGCGCTACTAACCAGGAGCTCATAGACTCCGGCGCTACCGTGGCCTTCATAAACGTATTCGGCAACGTTCTGGGCAATATACTTAACCTGTTCATCGCAATATCCTGCATAGGCACCATGAACGGCCTTATGCTCGGCTGCGTGCGCGGTCTGTACTCCATAGCCGTCCGCGGCAGGGGTCCCGCTCCTCATGTATTCAGCCAGATAGACAAAGAGACCAACATGCCCCATAATTCTGCCATCGTTGGCCTGCTTCTGTGCGGCTTCTGGGGCCTGTACTTCTTCCTGGCCAATCTGGCGGGCACTTGGTCCGGCCCCTTCGTGTTCGACTCCTCCGAGCTGCCCATAATCACCATTTACATGTTGTATCTGCCCATATTCATCATGTGGATAAAGAAGGCCACCGACGAAAGCGCCATGCGCCGCTACGTATTGCCCTTACTGGCTATCTGCGGCTCACTGTTCATGATCTACGCCAGCATAATGGGCCACGGCATAGCATGCTTCTGGTATCTCATAGTGTTTGCCGCAGTAATGGCGGTAGGCTTCGCCTTCTCCAAGGAAAAGCCCATAAATTAAAAAGGGCATACCATTGGGCTGCCGTAAAGCGGCAGCCATTTTTATTTGCTACTGATACCATCAGTTGACAAGGACACACAAGGTTTTAGGAGCCAAACAGCACGGCATAACTGTGTCGTCCTCATTTGAAATACAACCAGTATTTCTGCACTCGTCCTCCTTGTTCTGCCATACTCTTTGGCTTCTAAAACTCGAAGACCCTAAAGAGCTTGTTTTGAGGGCGATCCAAGGCCGAGGAGCGCAGTACTACTGGATGTAATACAAGCGACGAGAACGCAGGAGCGCCCCAAAACAAACCTTTAGGGCTTGTGTGCTCTTGTCAACTGATGGTATTGTGAGTTTATACTTAATCATTATATCGGATTGGCAAAATGACGTATTTCGTGTAAAATAAATGTGTTATATTTACCACAAGTCTTGTTTCAAAGGAGCGTTGCAAGCAATATGATAGGATTCTACGATTACACCGTCATAGCGACCTATGGGGCGCTTTTTATAGCCTTACACGGCATATATTCGTCCGCCGCAGGAAACCCGGCCGCAGGTCTTCTCTGCCTCATATGCTGCGGCGTCATAGATACCTTTGACGGTAGGATTGCCCGCTCAAAGAAGGATCGCACGGCAGACGGCAGGCGCTTCGGCATACAGATAGATTCGCTGAACGACCTTGTCTGCTTTGGCGTACTGCCCGCTTCCATAGGCGCGGCCTTCGGCATGAAGAGCATAGTATCTCACGCGCTGCTTTCGCTGTATGTGTTGGCAGCGCTCATACGCCTGGGCTACTTCAACGTCACCGAGGAAAAGCGGCAGGAGGAATCAACCGAGGATCGCACCCACTACCTCGGCCTGCCCGTCACCGCGGTATGCATAGTGATGCCTGCCGTATACCTCACAAGCTCTTACACAAACGCCGGTGCCGTCAGCCTGTTCAATATAATGTTCCCGATAATGGCTCTGGCCTTCATATCTCCACTCAAAATAAAAAAGCTCCGTTTGCCCGGCATAATAGCCGCAGGAGCTTTGATAGTTGCTGAGGCCGGAATGATAGCATCGGCCCTGTAAGTCGAAAAACCCCGGGGTTGATAAGGGGCCGCAGCCCCTTATGGCTTTATTCGGATTTGGCGACATGTGCGGCAAATCCGCAAAAGGCGCTTGCGTAGCAAGGCTTTCCCTGCATGAGGTGCTGGCCGCGCCATAGGCGCAAGCACCGAATGAGAAAACTCAAAAAAGTGGCGCTCAGCCACTTTTTTGACAGTCTCAACAGGGTGGCAAAAGCCACCCTGTTTTTTATACCTTCTTCCAGGTTTCCGGCGTAAAGACCATTATTATCGGGAATATCTCCAGCCTGCCTATTAGCATATCCAGCGTCAGCACTATCTTGGAAAGCGCAGAGAACTCCGAAAAGTTACCCATGGGCCCTACCTTGCCCAGCCCCGGGCCTATATTGCCCATGCAGGCTATGACCGCCGTAAGGTTGGTGGTAAAGTCGCACTCGTCAAAGGATGCCACAAGCAGCGTAGACACGGCGACTATAAGCATATACATCACAAAAAATATGAGGGTATTGTGCAGCACCTCGTCGCCTATTGTTTTGCCCTCCAGCTTTACCCGGTTGACGGAGCGTGGGTGCATCATGCGGCTCACCTCGCACCTTGCGGATTTCAGCAGTATTATAAGCCTCGATACCTTGATGCCGCCGCCCGTGCTTCCCGCGCAGGCGCCGATGAGCATTAGGCAGACCAGTATGCTCCTTGAAAGCTCCGGCCACCTGTCAAAATCAGCGGTGGAGAAGCCCGCCGTGGAGATTATGCTGGCCACCTGGAACAGCGCCTTGCGTATAATCTCCTCCACTGTGGGATACATATTGCGTATATTTACCGCTACCGCTATCACGCTCGCGGCGACTATGCCCAAAAACCAGCGCAGCTCCTCGTTTTTGAATATGGGCTTTATATTTCTCAGCAGTATGAAGAAGTATAAATTAAAGTTTATCGAAAACAGCAGCAGGAATACGCTTATGACGTATTCCGCATATGGGCTGTTATACCCCGCTATGCTGGCGTTCTTTACGCTGAAGCCGCCGGTACCTGCAGTGGCGAAGGTGCTCACCAGCGCGTCGTACAGCGGCATGCCGCCCGCCATCAGGAACACTACCTCCAATATGCTTATCACCACATATATCCCATACAGTATCATGGCGCTCTGCCTGGCCTTGGGCACCAGCTTGCCGACCACAGGGCCGGGAACCTCCGCTCGCATTATGTGCATGCTGCGGTCATCTGCAAGGGGCAGCACCGCCATCATGAATACCAGCACTCCCATGCCGCCCACCCAGTTGGTGAAGCTGCGCCAGAACAGCAGCCCGTAAGGGCAGCCCTCGACAGCTGTCAGCACAGACGCGCCGGTGGTGGTAAAGCCGGACGCCACCTCAAACACAGCGCCCACATAGTCGGGTATCATCTTTTCTATAGTAAAGGGCAGCGCGCCGAACATGGACAGCAGTATCCATGAGAATGACACGCCTAAAAAGCCCTCCCGGGCGAATATCTTGTTGTCCTTAGGCTTAAAGGACAGCAGCAGCATACCGACTATCAGCAGTATGCCTATGGTAGTACTGAACCCCAGTATAGATTCTCCGTGATACAGACCTATCAGCATGGACGGCACCATAAGCGCCGCCTCTGTTACCAGCGCAAGGCCAAGTATCCTTCCCAACACGCGATAATTCATATGCCTTTACTCTTTTTCCTTGAGGATATTATCCAATTCGTGCAGCCCGTTCATGGTAGTTACAACTATGACGGAATCGTGGGCCTTTATAACGTCGTCGCCTCCCGGGATTATGCAGGCTCCGCCGCGGATTATGGCGCCTACGAGCACGTCGTCCTTTATCGGCATATCCTTGAGGGGTACTCCTATACAGCGTGAGCTTTCCCGCACGCGGAACTCCAGCGCCTCTACCTTGTTGTCCGCCAGCCTGTACAGCATCTCCACATTGCTGCCGGTGGCGTTGGTCATGGCGCGGACGTAGCTTATTATGCGGTTGGCGGCTATCTCCTTGGGGGAGATCACGCTTTCTATGCCCATGGGAGCCAGCATCTCCGCAAGGCGCGCGTTGTTTACCTTGGTAACCACCTTATCCACATTCAGGGAGTTGGCGTACATGGAAAGTATGATGTTTTCCTCGTCGATACCGGTAAGGGCTATAAGAGCGTCCGTCTTGTCCAGCCCCTCCTCGCTGAGCAGCTCGTGATCCGTGCCGTCGCCGTGGAGTATGGTGGCCTTGGGCAGCAGATCGAACAGCTGGTTGCAGCGTTTTTCGTCCTTCTCGATTATCTTTACATGTATCCCCGTCTCTATCAGCTGGCGTGCAAGGTAATAGGCTATTCTGCCGCCGCCTACCACCATCACGTCCCTAACCTTGCGCTGGAAGGTACCCACGGTCCTGAAAAAGTTGCTTATCTCGGCAGGGGCAGCGAGTATGGTAAGCTTATCGCCGCTGCGTATGATGAAATTGCCCTTGGGTATGAAAACCTCCTCGCCTCGGCGGGCGGCGCAGACCAGTATCTTTACCTTAAATTGCCTGTAAAAGTCCGAAAGCTGTACGCCGTCCAGCGGGCTGTTCTCCTTTACCTTGAACTCCACAAGGTCTATCCTGCCCTTTGCAAAGGGCTCAGCCTTAATAGCGGGTACAAAGCGCATAAGGCGGGATATCTCGGACGCTGCGGACTGTTCGGGATTTACCACCACTGACAGCCCCAACTCTTCCTTAAGGAAGAACATCTGCTGCTGGTACTGCGGATCGCGCACCCTCGCTATGGTATGCTTCGCGCCCAGCTTCTTTGCTACCATGCAGGCCAGCATGTTTATCTCGTCGGCACTGGTTGCGGCTATGAGAAGGTCTGCCTTCTGCACCCCTGCCTCGCTCTGCACCGCGTAGCTGACGCCATTGCCCTCTATACATATTACGTCCAGCTCGTTTGTGGTATTGCGCAGCGTATCAGGCCGGTTGTCTATTACGGTAACGTCGTGGCCTTCCTTGGAAAGACTTGCCGTTAGAGTATAGCCCACCTTGCCATCGCCCACTACTACTATATTCATCAAAGCTTCCTTTCTTACTTTCGCTTACAGTGATTTGGCTCTATATTATCACTGTGTATACCGAAATAGCAATAAGACTGCCGTAAATTGTTCGTCAAGAAGCAATAAATAAAAAAATGCCGAAGTTTTCGCTTCGGCACTTGTAAGTCCATATATCAGTTTTTCGGCGTGAGTATGCCCCGAAGGTCGCGTATCACCCCGCGCGGGCACTTTACGGCGCACATGCCGCAGCTGAGGCAGTATTCTTCGTCTATGACAGCGCAGTTGTCCTTTACCTTTATGGCTCCGGCGGTACAGGTTCTTTCGCATATGCCGCAGCCTATGCAACTTACCTCACACTGCTTGCGGGCTTCCGGGCCTTTATCCCCGTTGGAGCACTTGACGGCTATATTGCAGGCGCTCTTGTGAACGCTGATTATGCCCTGAGGGCAGGCACGTGCGCACATACCGCAGCCTATGCACTTTTCCTCGTCCACCTCGGCAGCGCCGTACTCGTTCAGCGTTATAGCTCCAAACCTGCATGCGGAAACGCAGGCCCCGCAGCCTATGCAGCCGTACCTGCAGTCCTTGGCCCGGCAGCCGCCGTTGCAGGCCACAAAAGCGGCCTTATATGGGAATTTCTTCTTTATAGCCATGTTGTTACCCCCTTCTCTCGTATGGAGTATTGCAAAGGGGCAGGCTGTACCTGCGCTCCCCGTCCAGCCTGTAGTAAGCGTCGGCTATGGCGGGTGCGGTGGGTATGGAGGTTATCTCGCCTATGCCTATTGCTCCGCAGGCCACCTTGAGGCCCGGCTTATCTATGACCAGTGCCGTTATCTCCGGCAGCTCGTGGGCCCTGAACAGGCCCAGTGAGCCATACTTCTCTATGGGCTTGCAGTTATCGTCTATGGGATACTTCTCCCTCAAGGCATAGCCCATGGACATCACCACTCCACCCTCTATCTGTCCCTCGCATGAAAGAGGATTAACGGCCTTGCCTACGTCGTGAGCGGCTATCATGTGCTCTACACGGCCGGTCTTCTTATCGAGTATGCACAGCTGTGTGGCGTAGCCGTATGCCACATGTGATACCGGGTTGGGAACGTCCGCACCCAACGGGTCGGTCTTTGCGAGATACTCGCCGTAGTACACCCTTCCCTTCATCTGCTGGAGGCTCAGCCCTGATCGGCGATCCTCCATGAGCTTCTCACAGGCCCGGCGACAGGCTTCCCCCGTGATAAGCGTCTGGCGGGAGCCGGAGGTGGTGCCGGAATCCGGTGATATCCAGGTGTTGCTCCGCTCGTATACTATGTCATCCCGGGTAAGGTCGGTATTGCTGACCATCATCTGCACAAGCACGGTGCCAAGGCCCTGGCCTATGCAGGAAGCACCGGAGAATATATGTACCTTGCCGTCATCGCCCACTATGAGCTTTACACGACCGGTATCCGGTATGCCTACGCCCACGCCTGCGTTCTTCATGGCGCAGCCAAGGCCCGCGGGTTTGCCGGCTGCTATCGCCTCGTCGTAGTAGGGCTTTATTGCCTCAAGGGTCTCCACAAGGCCGGTGGACTCGTCCACTATCTGTCCGTTTGGCAGCACCTGGCCGGGGCGTATGGCGTTGCGGTAGCGTATCTCCCAAGGAGTTATGCCTATCTCGTCCGCCATCATGTTGAGAAGGCTCTCTGTGGCAAAACAGGTTTGAGTAACACCGAAGCCGCGGAACGCTCCGGCAGGCGGATTGTTGGTGTAATAGGCAGTGCCCTCTATCTCGAAGTTCTGGTAATTGTAGGGGCCTGCCGCGTGGGTGCATGCCCGTTCAAGCACCGGGCCGCCCAGCGACGCGAAGGCACCGGTATCTGTATACACCTTTGCTTTTACGCCCTTTATTATGCCGTTTTCGTCGCAGCCCATGGTAAAGTCCATCTCAAAATGATGTCTCTTTGGGTGTACGAGCAATGACTCGGCGCGGGTGAGCTTTACCTTGACGGGGCGGCGGGTAACGTAGGTGAGCAGCGCCGCGTGGTGCTGCACCGTCATGTCCTCCTTGCCTCCGAAGCCTCCGCCTACCAGCGCGTTCTGCACCTTTACCTTATCCGTCCCCAGCGCCATGCAGCATTCGTGCAGCGTCTGGTGGGCGGACTGGTCGGTGGAGTATATGAATACGTCCCCGTCTTGATCTATATAGGACACAGCGCACTCGGGCTCGAGGAAGGCATGCTCTGTCCATGGCGTTTCAAAATGCCGGCTTATCACGTGCTTTGCCTTGCTTATCTCGCCCGCCGCGTCGCCCCGGCTTATATGCTTATAGGCGCATACGTTGTCCTTTTCCTCGTCAAACACCCTCGGCGCGTTCGCTGCGCCCGCCTCCTGAATATTATGTATGGCCGGCAGCACCTCGTATTCCACCTTGATGAGCTTCTTTGCCTTTTCGAGGGTCTCCCTGTCCTCGGCAGCAACCAGGGCGATAGCGTCGCCCAGATAATGCACAAGGCCGCCCACGGGTATAAGTGTGTATTGATCGTGTTTAAGATGGCCTATCTTGTTTTCCCCCGGTATATCCTCGGCTGTCAGCACAGCCGCCACTCCGGGCAATGCCCTTGCGGCTGAGGTATCTATGGACAGCACGCGGGCGCGGGGGTATTTGCTTCTCAGGGCGGAGCCGTACAGCATACCCTCCATATAGTAGTCGTCGGGGTACTTGCCGGTGCCGAGCACCTTTTCCTCGGCGTCAAGGCGCTGCACCCGGGAGCCTATTTTCCAGTCGTCGTTGGACGGCTCCGGTATCACGCCGGTGCGCTTTATCTGGGCCGCCAGCTTGATAGCGGCGATTATCTTAACGTAGCCCGTGCAGCGGCAGTAGTTGTTGCGTATGGCGTAGCGCATCTCCGCCTCTGTGGGGTCCGGGTTCTTATCCAGCAGCGCTTTTGTGCACATCACCATGCCGGGTATGCAAAAGCCGCACTGCACCGCCCCCGCCTCTGAGTAGGCGAAGGTGTACATCTCCTTTTCCCAGTCGCTCAAGCCCTCTACCGTAATTATATTGCGGCCCTCCAGCTTGTCTGTATCCGGCACGCAGGCCTTGCAGGTAACGCCGTCTATTATTACGGTGCAGGCGCCGCAGGCGCCCTCGCTGCACCCGTCCTTGACGGAGGTAAGGCCCAGATCGTCCCTGAGAAAGCGGAGGAGCTTTTTGTTTTTCTCCGCCGTAACGGTCTGCCCGTTCACAACAAATGTGGACATAAGCGTTTCCTTTCTTTTTTCTCTTATTCTTATTTATCTCTTAAAAGCAATACTCCGGGGGCCCGTATATGCTGGGTCCCCGGCTTATTTTAAGCAGTATTATATAAGTTTAGCCCAGAAGATAGCCGTGCTCCTTTATTACGGTGAGCATCAGGTCCTCAAGGTCGCCCAATCCGGTCTTGCCGTCAAGGGTGTATTCCTTGACCGCGCCGCCGAGACGTACCTTTACCTTGGGGCACTTGGTGCATACCACCATGAAGCCGTTGTTCTCGCTGTCCTCAAAATCCTTCTCGTTGGCGAAGAGGGTAAATTTATCCTTATAAGGCCTGCCGTCGGTATAGGGGCAGAAGTGTGCGCAGTTGCCGCACTCGTTGCACATGTAGTCCACATGCAGTATCTGGCGCATCTCCTTCCCGGGGACCGCTATGGCCACGTTTGCCCTGTTGGGGCAGACGGATACGCAGCTCTCGCAGACGGTATTGCAGTTGATGCAGCGGTCCGCCTCGCACTTGCCGGGCATTTGAAGCTTCATCTTGCGCAGCAGCGCCTCCTCCTTGTCGGGCTTGGCCTCCTCGGGGATATCCGCCACAATCTCGCGGCCGGTAATGTCCTCGATTACCCACTTGGCGTCGGCTATGGCATCGGCTACTGTGGCGGGACCGCGGCTCGCGTCGCCCACTACGTACACATCGCCGTATTTCTTATTGCCTTTCTTGTAGGCGTCGGCAGCTATGCCATACCTGCTAAGCAGGTCCAGGTCTACTTTCTCGCCTACGGCGGCGATTACGGTATCCGCGTCCACCTCAACGGTCTCGCCGGTCTCCACGGGTACGCGGCGGCCGGAAGCGTCCTTATCGCCCAGCTTCATCTTATTGCAAACGAGCTTGCCGTTTGCCTGCTTTACGGGGGAGGCCAGCTCCATGAACTCCACGCCGTCCTCTATTGCAAGCTCCAGCTCCTCCAGATCCGCGGGCATATACCTGCGGTTGCGGCGATATACAAGCGTCACCTTCTCTACGCCCTCGGCGCGCTTTGCGGCGCGGGCTGCGTCCATTGCGGTGTTTCCGCCGCCGACTACCGCCACGTTCCTGCCCAGCTTCAGCTCGCCGCCGTTCTTAAAGGCATACAGGAAGTCGATAACGTTCATCACGTTGCCCTCGATATTGAGGCGGCCCTTCTTTTCCGCGCCGCAGGCAAGCACTATGTAGTCAAAGCCCATGGCCTTGAGCTCATTAAGGCCGGGGGCCTCCCTGCCCATCACAAACTCTGCGCCGGTCTTCTTTATGAGTGCCACATCTTTATCAATGGCGGCGTCATCAATACGGAAGCCGGGGATCACATTGCGTACTATTCCGCCCAGGGTCTCGCGCTTTTCAAATACGGTGGCCTGAAGGCCGCGCTTCTGGGCGTGGTAGGCAGCGGCAAGTCCTGCGGGGCCGCCGCCTATAATTGCGACCTTCTCACCCTCGCGGCTCATCTCGGTTATTGCCAGCAGCTCCTCGAATGCTCCCTCTGCCGCCTGAAGCTTTGTGCCGCGGATATTCACGGGACACTCGTAGTGGTTGCGCATACACTTATCCATGCAGTGATGGGCGCATATGGTACCGGTGATAAAGGGCAGGGGGTTCTTTGCGGTTATAACCTGCAATGCCTCAAGGAACAGTCCCTTGCCGCACAGCTCTATGTATTCGGGTATATCCTGACCGAAGGGGCAGCCGCTCTTGCAGGGAGCCCTGAAGCAGTCTATAAGGGGCAGTACCTTGTCCTTGCCCATCTTCCTGTCCGGCGCTTCCTTGATTGGCTTTACATAGTGGAAGTTGGTGGGTGCCTCCTCGGAAAGCCTGGCCACGGCCTTGTAGTCCACGCCGGCGAAGGGCTTGAACTCGCACTCGTCAAGCAGGTTGCCCAGCTGCACCATGCGTCCGTATCCGCCGGGCTTCAGTATGGTGGTAGCCATGGTTATGGGCCATATGCCCGCCTCAAACAGCTGCTTTATGTTGAAAAAGTCTGCGCCGCCGCTGTAGGATATGCGAAGCGCGCCCTTGAACTCGTTTGCAAAACGGTTGGCCATCTCTATGGTAAGGGGATACAGAGCGCGGCCGCTCATGTACATCTCCTCGCTGGGCAGCTCGTTTGCCTTTACGTCCACCGGGAAGGTGTTGGAGAGCTTCAGCCCGAACTCCAGGCCGTTCTTTTCCGCCAGCTCCTTGAGCCTGTGGAACATCGGAACGGCGTCCTTATACTGGAGGTCCTCGCGGAAGTGCCTGTCGTCAAAGGCAATGTAGTCATAGCCCATGGAGTCGAGCCTTGAGCGTGCGAAGTCATAGCCCAGTATGGTAGGATTGCACTTTACGAAGGTATTGAAGTGTTTTTCGGTTATGAGGTAGGAGGCTATGGCCTCTATCTCGTTTGGGGGGCAGCCGTGGAGGGTGGATACCGTCACGCCGTCGCAGATGCGGGAGGGAGTCGCCCTGATGTACCCGTCAAGCTCGGGAAACAGCTCGCAGCCCACCTCCATGCACTCCCTGAATATGGGAGTGTTGGAAGCGTCCCTGATGCCCTCGATGAACTTATCCATCTTGGGGGTCTTTATGCCCGCCAGGTCGTAGCCCACGCTTGCGTTGAACATGAAACCGTCCTCGGCGCCCAGGCCGTAAAGCCTGCTGATTATGCGTATTGCGAACCAAGCCTTGACGTACTCGTCAAAGGCCTGGGGAACATACAGCTCGGTGGACCACTCGCAGTTGTAGCCCTCGTCCTTGGTCCATATGCAGGGGCGGTTGATGCAGGCGGCAAGGTCGTCGCCGTCCATCTTCTGTACAGTCTTGAGCTCAAAGAAGCGGGCGCCGGCATAGTATGCGGCCACTATATTCTGTGCAAGCTGGGTGTTCGGGCCTGCGGCGGGGCCGAAGGGGGTCTCCAGCTTTTCTTTGAACAGGGGAAGGGTATTGCCGTTCTTTTTTACATAGGGCGCGTTTACGCCGAAGACGGTGCCGAAGTTGTCGTGCTCCTCCTTTATCCAGGTCATAAGCTGCTTAAAGGGTATGGGAGTCATTCTTTCGCTCATGATTTATACCTCCGTATGTATTATTCTCTTTTAGCCGTTCAGCCTACTCCAAAGCTTTTTGGAAGCTTCCATGGTGCGGGCGTTTATGGCCTCCTCGTCTATGCCGATGAGCTGGCGGTCCTTCATGAGCAGCTTGCCGTTGCACATGGTAGTCTCGCACTGGCGGCCTGTCATGCCGAATATCATATGGCCGTCTATGTTTGCATCGGAGAAGGGAGTGAAGCACTTATAGTCCATGACGATAACGTCGGCGGCAGCGCCGGGCTTGAGTATGCCGAGAGGCGCGTCAAAGTACTTTGCCGCGATTTTGCGGTTGTTCTTAAAGAGCATATCGGTGACCTCGCACCATGCAACGTTTGGCATACAGGCGTTGTGGCGCTGTATTATCAGGGCGACCTTCAGGCTCTCCAGCATATCGAAGGTATAGCTGTCGGTACCCAGGCCAACGGTTATGCCCTTCTTTATCATCTGCAGCACAGGCGCGCAGCCTACGGCATTTCCCATGTTGGATTCGGGATTGTTGCATACCATTGTGCCGGTCTCCCTGATAATGTCCATCTCGGCGGGATTCACGTGTATGCAGTGGCCCAGCATGGTCTTGGGACCGAGTATGCCGTTGTTCAGCAGACGGTTCACGCTTCGGGTGCCGTAATTGTAGGCGGTATCGTAAACGTCGTTCATGCCCTCGGACACGTGTATATGGAAGCCGGTCATGCCGTTGTTTTCCTTTACCATCTTCTCAAAGGTCTTATCGGATATGGTGAAGAGGGCGTGGCCGCCGAACATCGCGCTTATCATGGGGTCCTTTTCCTTGGCGCAGTGGCGTATGAAGTCGCCGTTCTCCCTGATGGCCAGGTCGCACTTCTCCTCCCCGTCCCGGTCGCTGACCTCATAGCAGAGGCAGGCGCGGACGCCCAGCTCCTTGGCTACTTCCTCAATGGTGAAAAGGCTGCCGGGTATTTCGCAGAAGCTGGCGTGATGGTCGAACAGAGTAGTGCAGCCGGTCTTTATGCTGTCTATGAAGGTGGTGTATGCGCTGTAGCGGGTCCCTTCCAGATCCAGATTGCGGTCTATGGCCCACCACATGCCGTCCAGTATCTCATAGAAGTTGGTGGGGTTGTAGCCCTTTATTGAAAGACCGCGGGCAAGGGCGGAATAGATATGGGAATGCACGTTTATGAATGCGGGCATTATTACGTTGCCTTTAGCGTCTATGAACTCCGCATCGGGGTACTTTGCCTTTAGGGCTGCCGTCTCGCCCAGCTCTATTATTTTGGTTCTTTCTACGACTACGCCGCCATTTTCTATATAGGGCATTGCATCGTCCCTGGTTATAACCTTACCGTTCGCTATGAGATACATATTTTTTCCTCCTCTTTTTAAGAATGTCTGATGACTGATAATGATAAAAACGCGCCGACTAAAACACGATTTGTTTTAAGCCCGCGCGCGAAGCACTTCCTTACAGCTTCCGATATGCCTTACTGTCTGTGCTATTATTTTATCATGCTTAACATCGTATAGGCAATAGCTTTTTTGTCCGATGACCAAAAATTTTTCAGCCTGAAACAAAAACTTTTTCGCTTTTGCCCCGCGCCAATGTATGGTATAGTAAATATATCTTTGTTTTGCCGTTATCTGGCGGCGTTTCAGGAGGAAAAAATGCAGAATCTCACCGTAGATCTTCTCAAGCGCATAGCCGCTGCCATAGCCGCACAGTTCGGCAACAACTGCGAGGTCGTAATATACGACCTCACCTGCGAAAACCCGGAGGATATGATACTTTACATAGAAAACGGCCACGTTTCAAGGCGCAGCGCCAATGCCGGCCCCAGCCATGTAGTTCTTGAGGCCATGCGGGACGGACGCAAGGATATCCCCGACCACTACAACTACCTTACCAAGACCCACGACGGCCGCATTCTCCGCTCCAGCACGGTATACATAAAGGACGAAAAAGACAAGGTCACAGGCATATTCGCCATAAACTACGACATGACTGAGCTTATGATGACGCAGTCCGTCATAAACGCCATAGTGCAAAACAACCCGGGAGGGGAACCGGAGCGCATACCCACCAACGTGAACGAGCTGCTGGACGATCTCCTCGAGCAGTCGGTACAGCTCATAGGCCGCCCGGTTGCCATGATGAACAAGGACGACAAGGTTAAGGCCATACGCTTCCTCAACGATGCGGGCGCCATGCTCATAACCAAGAGCGGCGACAAGATAGCCAAGTACTTCGGCATCAGCAAGTACACCCTATACTCCTATCTGGATATCGCCAACCAGTGATATTTACCCAAGCAAAAAGCGGGCGCTGTGCCCGCTTTATCTATTTCAATTTTCCATCTGCTTCCCCATGAAGTTGGCGGCGGTCTCGCATACCTTCAGCTCGGTATCACCTACCATATCCCCCGGCTCCCGGCTTACCATCACTACCGCGCCTATTGCGTCGCCGGCGCAGAGTATCGGCACTATCACTTCTGCAGTGTATTTCTCAGGATCCTCGCCGTCTATTATGCCCTGCATCTCACACTGCCCCTTGTTTATCACCAGCTTTTCCCTCTCCTTCATGCAGCGTTCCACGTCCTCATGTATGGGCCGCTCCATAAGCTCCTTTTTACTGCCGCCGGATACCGCTATTACGGTATCCTTATCGCATATAAGCGTGGTGCGGTTGAGGGATTGATGCAGCGATTCCGCGTATTCTCTGGCAAAATCCCCCAGCTCGCCTATGGGCGAGTATTTTTTGAGTATTACCTCCCCTTCCCTGTCCGTGAATATCTCAAGGGGGTCGCCCTCCCGTATACGCAGCGTCCTCCGTATCTCTTTGGGTATAACTACCCTGCCCAGCTCGTCTATCCGCCTCACTATTCCTGTCGCTTTCATGGTTCCTCCTGTGGTGTGGTAATCTTTGCTTTGTTTTCATAGTATCCGCAGCTTTTCCAAGGGTATGCAAGACTTTGCCATGGTGGATTTTGCCATGTTTTCACAACTCAGCGCCCGCGCTTGTGCTATAATGAAGGCAGAATAATGCACGGAGGTCTAACGTATGGCAGGGGATACCGTTCGCCTTTACACCCGGCAAAACGACAAGACGCTGCTGATGCTTGAGCACGGCGGCAGGATACTTAACCAGCGCGTATATGTACAGCTCCACTTCGGAGACATGGCAAAGCACTATCTCGACTGCTATGACTGGTTCGCCCGCGAGGCTGCAAAGCTCGTGCCTAAGCCCGATTATGCGGAGCTTCCCATATGGTGCGCAGTTGAGGCCAGCCGCTGCCTGCCCCCCGAACCCGGCACCGTAGTATACGTGGTGGATATCCCGAAGGAAAAAGTGATATACTTCGACGACGGCAAGTGGGACTATGTTTTGAACCACCACTACCTGCCAGCCTCGCCCGATGACGAAAAGGCCTACAAGAAGCACCTTGCCGACTGCGGCTTTACTAACGGCTTTGAGTTTTTTGAGGGACGCTACGCCAATAAATTTCCGGACGAGATGCGCCGCATAGAAGAAAGCTGGAGCCGGGTGTTCGATGTGAACATGGCCTCCCCCACCCTCTGCGGCAACATATGGGAAATACCAAAAGAAAGCATAGTCCGCATAGTGCGGCCCGGCGAACGGGTCACAGAATAACATATATATAAAGGAGTACACAATGGAACTCAATACTGCACTGCAAAAGCTCAAGGAATACGAAAGGCGGGGCTTTGCCCTGTACCATGCCTCCGGGCTCATGTACTATGACGGCGCGACGACGGCCCCCAAGGGCTCTGCGGGGGTACGCGCCATAACCTTGGGCGAGCTTTCCCGCATAAGCTATGAGCATACCACCGCTAAGGAATCCATCGAAATGCTGGAATGCCTCATGGCGCATTCCGACGAGCTCGACCCCGTGACCTGCCGCAAGGCCAGCGAGCTTTACAGGGATTACGAGCGTACCCACAGGGTACCCATCGAGGAATTCGTGGCCCACCAGCAGCTTTGCAGCGAGGCGGACAGCGTATGGCACGAGGCAAAGGTGAAGGACGACTTTTCCATGTTCGAGCCCTACCTCCAGAAGATGTTCGACAGCACGAAGCGCATGGCGCTCTATATGGAGCCGGACAAGCGCCCTTATGATACCATGCTGGATAACTTTGAGCGCGGCCTTACCGCATCAGCCTGCGACGCTTTCTTCGATACCCTCAAAAAGCGCCTCGTACCGCTTATGCACAAGGTCGTCGAGCATGGCGACAGGGTAAACGACGCGCCCCTTCGCCAGAGTTTCCCCATTGCAAAGCAGAAGGAGCTTTCGAGTTACCTCATGGACGTGATGGGCATCGACAGGGATCACTGCATACTGGGGGAGACCGAGCATCCCTTCACCACCGACTTTTCCAAGTACGATGTGCGTATAACCACACACTACTATGAAAACAATTTCGCCGCCTCCCTGTATTCCGTAATACACGAGGGCGGCCACGCGCTGTATGAGCTGCATACCGGCGACGAGCTGGCCTGCTCGAATCTCGGCCGCGGCGCGTCCATGGCGATGCACGAGAGCCAGTCCCGCTTCTATGAGAACATAATCGGCAGAAGCAGGGAGTTCTGCGGCCTCATCTTCCCCTTTGTAAAGAAGGAATTCAGCCCGCTGCTTGACGGCGTATCCGGCGAGGAGTTCTACCGCATGATAAACAAGTCCTCCCCCTCCCTCATACGCTTGGAGGCGGACGAGCTTACCTACTGCCTGCATATAATGATACGCTACCAGCTCGAGCGCGCCATGATCGACGGCAGCATCACCGCGCACGACCTGCCCCATGAGTGGAACAGGCTCTATAAGGAATACCTCGGCGTGGACGTGCCCTCGGATAAGCTCGGCGTCTTGCAGGATTCCCACTGGGCAAACGGCAACATAGGCTACTTCCCCTCCTATGCCATAGGCTCCGCCTACGGCGCGCAGTACTACAAGGAGATGAACCGCGATTTCGACGTGAAGGCGGCCTTAAGCGCGGGCGAGCTCTGCAAAATAAACCGCTGGATGGAGGATAAGATCTGGAAATACGGCTGCATGAAGGATCCCATGGCGCTGTTCGAGTCCGTCTGCGGCAAGTTCGACCCCACCTGCTATGCCGATTACCTCGAGAACAAGTACTCTGAAATATACGGCCTGTAAAAGCGCATTGCAAAAGCGCCCCGAAAAAATTCGGGGCGCTTTGCTGCTTTTTGGATCAGTTGAGCCTTACTTCCTTGGCAGTCTCGGGCAGGAAGCAGCCCTTGAGGTCGTACTTGTTATAGCCGCTATAATCGGACAGCATACGGCCCTCAAGACCGTAGCTGCGGATAAAGCGCTTTCCGTCAACGCTGGTCCAGTTCTCCAGATCCCAGGTGAGATAGCCGTCCTCGTCCGTCTTCTTCTCGGCGAATATCAGGTCTACCTGACGGTTATGGTTGGCGATAAGGTCGACCAGTTCTTCAGTAGTTAGGTCCTTTTCCACCTTTTCTATAACGTCATTTACCTTCATATCATATCTCCCTTAGCCAACATACCCGGCCTTCTTGAGTATCTCAAGAGCCTTTTCGTGGTTGGCTTCGCTCATCATTACCAGCGGGCCGGTGCAGCCCATGCCGGATTCTGCGTAGATGCCTGCCTTCCAGAGAGCCTGTACCGCGTCCTCAAGGTCCATGACCTCGATGCCGGGGATAGAGGCTGTGCAGGGCTCCGCGGGGGGAGCTGTCACCGTCTCTGCCTCTGCCGCGGGCTTGGCGGCCGCCTTGCGGGCGGCCAGTATCTTGGACAGGCCGGCCTTTTCGGCCTTGGCAAACTCCGCCCTGGCAACATCGAACACCTTGCCCCGGATGAGCTGCGCGGCGTATTCCAATGCGTTAGCTATTACCGGCGCGCCGGAAGCGCGGGATACGATCATGATAAGCTTATCGTAGCCCTCTCCTATGCCGGGGCCGTAGCCGTATCCGGAGGCCTCGAAGCTGCCGCCGGTGGTGAAGCTGGAGAGCATCTTTACCATGACGTTGCCCGTGAGGGAATCCATCACCATTACGTCGGGAGTGCCCTGCAAAACGTCGTTGCCCCGCATGACCGCGCCGCCGTCCGCCCTTGCGGATTCTGCAAACTTAAAGTCGTAGCCGTTCTTTTGAAGCTCCTTAAGCGCCATCTCGGTCTGGCGCGCGCCGTCCACGTTGAGTATGCCCAGTGTGGGCTCCTTTACGCCGCAGGCCTTGGCCGCTATAATGCCGTAAACCGCGTTCTTTATCATGCCCTCGATGCGGTCGGCGCTGCTGGTGCCCGTGGTGTTTGCAACGAACATCTCCTTGCCCTTAGCCGGGGTTACTACGCGGCCCACGGTGGATACGCCGATGGGGAAGGGGAAATGCATGGTGACCGCGCCGTCCACCTCGCCCTTTTCCACCATCTCCTCCATCCTCTTGTGGCCTTCCTCGTCGTCTGCCACATGTATTGTGGTTATGCCTTCATGCTCCAGAGAGCCTATGTAATATACGTCTACGCCCCGGGCCGCTGCCATGACCGCAGCCTGCATGGCGTTCTCTTCGCCGTGCTCGCTGCCCATGCCGGTAAGGGCTATTCTGGGCTTAACGCCGAAGCTGCCGCTTTCCAGGCCTTCCGCCATTTCCATAAAGGCCTTGGCGATTATCTTTTTCTCCATGCTCATGGGTTTACCCCCTTTACTCTTCTTCGCTTGCGAGGAGAGCGGCTGCAAACTCCTTCATGGACTTGGCGATCATCTTCTTGATTTCTTCCTCACTTACGCCCGCCGCTTTCTCTGCGCCGGAGTTGGCCTGGATAACGAAGGATACGCCGTCGAACAGGTTGGTCATGCGGCCGAGGAACAGAGATCCCTTGCCTATTACCATTACCCTCTTCATCTTGCCGTCCATTATGGCGTTGCGCACATGGCCTATGCAGGGTACGCCGCTGGGAATATGGCCCTGAGTAGGAGCCCAGCCGGTAAAGCCGTGCTCAACTGTGAACTTGGCCAGATCTGCCTTCTGAAGGTCACCCTTCTTTACGGCGAGGGCGGCTATCATCTTATAGTTGGCAAGAGGTACGTCTCCTGCGCCTGCGGGCTTGGTTATATCAGGGTTCTGCATCTCGGGGGAGAATTTGTCGATGTCAGTGACCTTGAGGCCGTTCCTCTCCAGGGGATCGGTCACAAGGGAGCCTATTACGGCCTGGGGGGCGGAGCCGGTGCCCACGCTGTGACGGCCCAATATGTCCAGGTTGATCTCTGGGCTTACGCCGTCGTCCTGAGTGACTATTACGGAGAACCCGCCCAGCATATCCTCAAGTATGGGCAGACCCTTCTTAACGTGATCCTTGCCGTTCATGCCAAGCTTTGCGGTGCAGCCGCCGGCGGTCACGGCAACGGTCTTATATGCACCGGAAGCCACGAGGGCTGCTGCCTCTATCATGGCGTGGGCGGGCGCGGCGCAGAAGCCGCGGCAGTCGGAGCCGGTGGCATTGCTGAGGCCGGCTATTTCAGCCGCCGACTTTGCGAAGTTGCCGCCGCCGCGCTGGTTCATATCGCCGCAGGCCTCCTCAGCGCAGTCGATTACATATTCTACATCCTCTTTTGCTATGCCGGCATTCTTTACTGCCGCAAGAAGCGCAAGAACGCTGGAAGCCTTATCCGCGATGTTCTCGTGCATTACATGGGCGGAGAGGTTGACGTCTATGTCATGGGCGCGCTTTACGCAGCCTACCAGCTTGTCGTGGTGATACAGTCCCTCGCTGTGCTCCTCTGACACCAGCCGCTCTATCTCGGAGAGCTCTATGCCGTCGTTCACGCGGGCCATTACGGTCTCGTCAATGAGGGGGTTTTCCGCAAGCTTCGCCTTGTTCTCCGCTACGAAATCCTTGTCAAGATATACCAGCTCAAACACGTCGCAGGCCTGCATGAGAAGAAGGAACTCCTCCTGAGGCATCATCTGACCGAACTGACCGAAGCGGCCGTTCTTGGGGCATACCTTGTCGCACCAGGGCTGGGGTACTTCAGCAAGCTCATCAGGGGTGACGTTGCCGATATAGACCTGGTTGGGATAGTAGGAAAGCACGTCCTCAAAGCTCCTTATATGACCGGGCAGCTCCTTAAGGTATTCGCTTTCGGGGTTCACTATGCGCTCGGTGGTCTGGGTGGTGCCGTTATGAATGACCATATCCGGGGTGTGTACCAGAATATAGCCCGCTCCTTTGATTACGCTTTTCATTGCTTTGCTCCTTGCTTTTATTTTATATATAAAAGAAATAATAACTTTATTCTAAAAAAGGAGGCGGTAGGACAAAGCTATCGCCTCCCCGTATGCGTTACTTGTCGAGATACTTGCAGTACTGCTCCCTGATAGCGCTCATCTCATTGATGATATCGTCAACATCGAGAACCATCTCCATCATGCTGACCTGCTCGTCATAAACAGCGGGATCGAATTCTGCCTTTACCTCAGGCTCACATACGTGATAAACCGTAAGTCCAAGCTGGACTCCTGTCAACGGACCTGCGTAGGTGGGGTCACCGTTGGTGACCGTCTCAGCAGCGAGTCCGGAAGCCTCGCCCTCAGCTGCGCCCAAGAGAACTACTACGTTCTCGGGGCCATACTGCTCGGCGAATTCCTTGACGCGCTTCTGGTTTTCCAGATCCATTGCGCCTGCGGCCGTTCAGACAAAGCACTCGGTGGAGGAGAATACTACCTCTGCGCCAGCGGATTCAGCGCAGGCAGCTATCGCCTGTCCCGGTATACCGTCGCGGTCGCCTATGATCACGCATTTCTTACCGGCTAAAATGCTCATTACCTTATCTCCTTTCTCAAAATTTACCTATATAGACAGCCCTTTGGGGCTACCTAACGCTTTTGTGTGTACGCGATCAGGCGTACTTCTTTATCATGGCCTCTACGTTCTCCGGAGTGGCGTCGTCCTTAACACAGGAATCGATCATTTCGCCGTTTTCGTATACTGCGATAACGGGCAGGCCAAGTATCTTCTGGCTGATGGCCAGACGGCGGGCTTTAGTGGTGTTGAGGGCGCAGAACTTGAGAGTTGCGCCGTACTTCTCTGCAAACTCGTGTACATGGGGCATGAGGGCAGCACAGGGTACGCAGCCATCGCCATAAAAGTCCACTACTACCTTACCGGGAGCCTGAAGCACTTCTGCTTCGAACGTGGTCTTATCTACTTCCAGCATGATTTTTTATCTCCTTGTATTTATTTTTAGTTTAAATCAGCTATGTACTTTTCAGCCTGCATCGCGGCTATTGCGCCGTCGGCAGCTGCGGTTACTACCTGACGGAGGGACTTCTTGCGGATATCCCCTGCGGCGAACACGCCCTCAATGTTGGTGTGCATGTTGTCGTCGGTCAGGATATAGTTGTTCTCCATATCTATTATGCCCTGGAACAGATCGCTGTTGGGCAGCAGGCCAATGAAGCCGAACAGGCCGAATATGCCGTCGTCCTCGTCCGCCTCGATAGTGGTCAGTTCCCCGGTCTTGGTGTTCTTTACGATCATCTTGCTCAGCATTCCGTCGCCGTCCACTTCTTCAACGACGTGATCCCACATGAAATGAAGCTTTTCGTTCTTGAATGCCTTTTCCTGAATGGACTTGGCGGCGCGAAGCTCGTTTCTTCTATGTATAATGGTCACCTTGCGTGCGAACTTGGTAAGGTACATGGCCTCCTCAACGGCAGCATCGCCTCCGCCGACCACATACACCTCGAAATCCTCGAAGAAGGCGGCGTCGCAGGTGGCGCAGAAGGAAATGCCCTTGCCTACGAACTGCTCTTCGTTCTTGCAGCCTATGGGACGGGGATGTGCGCCGGTGGCGATGATGACGGTCCTGGCCTCATATTCGCCCTTGGTGCCCACCAGCTTCTTGGTCTTGCCGGAGAAGTCCACGGACTTTATGGTGTCGCTCACTCTCTCGCAGCCGAACTTCTTGGCCTGCTCGGTCATCCTCGCGATGAGGCTGGGGCCGGATTCACCCTCAAGCTGCTGGCCGGGGTAGTTCTCGATCTCGTTGGTGATGGCGATCTGGCCGCCGTCCTGACCCTTCTCTATTATAAGGGTGGACAGTCTGCTGCGTCCGGCGTACAGGCCGGCGGTAAGCCCTGCGGGGCCAGCTCCCAACACTATTACATCGTATATTTTGCTCATAACAAGTACTCTCCTTGTTTAATAGTCAATTACAGTTATTCTATTAATAGTATACAGCTATAGTTATACAACTAATTCGCTTTTTTTGCAATAGCATTTGTTTGCCCGGCGGCATATGGCTCATATTTTTCAATTATAATCATACTATTAATAGTATATGGTTATACAACCAGCCCGCACTTTTTGCAATAGCATTCACATTTATTCTGCCTACGTTCATGCGGTTTATATCCCTCCCCCGGCTTTATAGGCCGGGAGAGGAACTCTTTCAGCTATTCAGGATCAGACCTCGAAGATGGTCTGGCCGGTGACCTCGGTGGTCAGGGCCTCAAGGGCGCGGTTGACCAGCTTCTTGCGCAGAGCGTACTCTTCGTCATGGGAGAGGCTGGGATTGCCCAGGGGGTGAGGTATGGCGATGGTGGGAACTATACGGTTCGCACCAACGGTCATGGATATAGGAGTTACAGTGCACATATGAACTACGGGGATACCCGCACGCTCGATTTCCTTTACCATCGTTGCGCCGCAACGAGTGCAGGTGCCTCAGGTAGAGGTCATGATTACGCCGTCAACGCCGGCCTTTTTGAGCTTCTGTGCGTACTCGGCGGCGAAAGCCTTCGCGGATGCGACGGCGGTGCCGTTACCGACGGTGGCATAATACAGGTTGTGCAGCTTGCCGATCTTGCCTTCGCGCTCAAACTCGCGCATTACGTCTACGGGCAGTACGCGGTTGGGATCCTCATTGGCGTATACGGGATCGTAACCGCCGTGAGCGGTCTCGTGATCGGCGGAGGAGAGCTTATCGAAGCCGTCCAGGCTGTACTCGCCATAGTGGGAAGCGGAGGAGGACTCAATGTGGTCGGGGTTGCCCTTGGGAACAATACCGCCGGAGGTGCACAGGGCGATGGTAGCCTTGCTCAGATCCTTGATGGCGGGATTGGGGGCCACGCGGTCAAAGGAGGGCATGGGATACTCAGTTACGAAGTGCTCGCCATTGAGCTTCTTGAGCAGCATATCCACGGCGCGCTTGGAGCCGCGCTCCTTCTCGAAGAAGTTCTTGCGGATGCCGTTGGGCATATAGCCTTCCTCACAGGAGGCGCCTATTTCCTCGCCCTTCATGAGCTTGAGAGCCAGCTTTGCCATGCCGGGAGCAGCCTTGCGCATACCGGCGGCGCTGTTGGCGGTCTCATATATGAGGACCTTGTTCTTCAGGTCTGCGCCGGGGTTCTCGACGTACATACCGGTAAGAACGGGGATGCCCAGCTCTTCCTGTACCGCGAGGGCTACGTTGGCGCAGGCATAGCCGTAACGGCCTGCGTTGAAGGCGGGACCCGCGATGAACATATCGGGCTTCTCGGCCTTGACCCACTCGAGGATCTGAGCCTTGGCGTCCTTTTCATGCTCCGCATAGTAGGAGTCGCCGCAGATGATTGTCTTTACTATTTCAGCCTCGCCCTTCCATGCCTGATTGAAAGCCATGCCGGGGCCTACAAAGCCCTCCCGAATCTCGGGGGCTATGTGAGCCATTTCTTCACCGCCGATGTTGGCGAAGAACTGGTTGATGTAATGAACTACACGATAACTCATGGATTTGGCCTCCTTCCTTATTACCTTGCGCTGAGATAGCCGAAGCCCATCTCGTTGGTAGCGCCGGTGATGACCTGTATCTCGGCCTCGATGGTGCCGTCAGGACGCAGGGAACCCGCATGGCTTCCGGCTATCCTGTCGATATCCTCCAGCGTGCCGATGACCTTGTCCATCTTGGGCAGGATTATTACCTGGTTGGCATTGCCGCCGGTTACTACCGCGTCTGCCAGAGGATCGGCGTCTGCCAGGGACTGGGACTTGCCGTCCTGACCGGCATACTCATCGGTGATGATGGTGGTCTTTACGCCCTGAAGCTCGATCTTCTTGGTGTTCATGATAAGGTCGGTATCGGGATTGCCGAAGCCTTCCTGAGATACGATAACGCCGTCAAGATCCAGCAGGCGGCAGAGCTTTGCCGTCCAGTCGGAGGAGCGCATCTTATCAGCCAGGTATACGTTCTCATTGGTGATGATATTGCACACGTAGTTGATGGTCTTGCCGTGCTGCTCAAACAGGTCTGCCACCACGGGGTTATTCTGATGATGATAAGTGGTGTTCTTATCGCAGGCAGAGACGCAGTTGCCGCTGATGATAGCGCCATCCATGGTCTCGGTGGGGTTGATGATGGTGGTAAGGCTCTTCTTGGCGTCTACGCCGTATACGTAGGTGTCATGGAGCAGGCCCTGGCTCTGGAGCATATGGACATACGCTACACGGGGCAGGTCGGGCCACTTCTGCATGCCTTCCTTGATGCCGAGGGTCTCGTATTCCTTGGTGGAATCGGGAGTCACATTGCGGCCCAGCTCGCCGATATAGGTGGCGGCGCGGAGGCCGGCGATACGCACGGCGTGCTCATACTCATGCTGATGTACGCCCGCTACAGGCTCGCATACCAGTACCAGGTTCAACAGCTTGGAGAAAGCGGTGTAGTCGGCGCCGGGGCCGGTCATGTCGATAACGCCCTCCTGGAAGCCAACAATCTTACCGGCGGTAACGACTGCCATGCCGCGGAGCACATGAGTCTTGCCGGAGCCTACGGTGTCTACCTTGGCGATGACGCCGGGGAATTCGCCGCCGGGGCCTTCTACCTTGACACGGGGTTCGATTACGTCCTTGACCGGGGTGATGCGAACGCTCTCGCCGGGTTTGGCAATGTCAAAATGAGCGTCCTTTACGCAGGCCTTAACGTCGTCGTCTCCGAAAACGAAATTCTTGGCCTCGTCAGCGTTTACGAAGAGAATGCCGTTTTCAAGCTTTGATTCCTTTGAGAATTGAATGTCCTTGATCTCTATGAATCCAAGTTCCAATTTCAAAGAAAACACCTCCTTTTCTTATTCTTATTTTGGGAATGATGTTCTATTTTGCTAAACCCGCCGCCGCGTCAAATTCCATGGCGCCTGCGATCAAGGTATAGTCAACCAGTTGAAAATCCTTCAAAAGCTCATCTGTAAGTATGCGCTTTTTAGGGGGGAATTTATCATAGGCTATGATGCTGTTGGACATCATCTCCGCCTGCTCCGCCGAAAAGGTGTGCGGGCTTTTCGATACCGCTATGGAGCGGTATATCGTCTCGTTAGGCTTTACGCTGCCCGCAAGCGGGTGGGTGTACAGGGTATGTCCTATGTATACCAGATCGCGTACCTTCACGAGCACGTCCCTGTATCCGCCGTCTACGAATTCTATGGGATAGCAGTCGCCCATGCACTTTACCACAAGGGGATTATTGGTTATCAGCAGGTAATCATGACCGCTGCGCATTATTGCTCCCTTTCCGCCCCCCAAATAAAATACAGAGGGCTAACAACATACCGAATATGCTGCCTGCCCTCTGTTTATTAACCTGAGAGATTCCCTGTTTTTCATACCGTTACAGGTTGCTCCTTCGGTGCCCTCGCTTTCCAGAGTTCCGTCAGAACACAGTCTTTTTGCCTGAGATATTCACAGCGCACCGGCAATGCGCGCCGCTTATTCCTTCGGCCTCCGCCAAGTTACGGCGGAATCTCCTGCATTCATCAACCGCTTTATGTCATTCTCGACCCGCAGGCCCGATATCGATCCTTTTTTCTTTAGTCCTTTCCTTATCCCTTTTCCTGTTATCGCTAATCGGTATCATCTATTGATTTCATCTGTATTTTATATCGTTATCAAAGGTTTTGGCAATAGCTTTTTTATGTTTTATTGATAAAAAAGACTCATAAGTTTATTATTGCAGACGCGCCTGTCATCATTCCCGCTTATGGTTTTTTAGCTTTGTGCGGATACCGTCCGTCAAGCTGTATCAAAAGCTGTTGAAATGATCCCCACTCCGATTTATAATTGTTGATTATGAGGTATTCAAATACAAAAACAGCCCGTTTCCTTTCCCGCCCCAACAGATTCGTAGCCATGGTGGCAATCGACGGAAAAGCCGAAGCGGTTCACGTAAAGAACACCGGCCGCTGCAAAGAGCTGCTTATACCGGGCTCCACGGTAGTGCTCACAAAGCCCGGCGGTTCTGCCAGGAAGACGAGCTACGACCTTATTGCAGTTTACCGGGACGGACAGCTGATCAACATTGACAGCCAGGCCCCCAACAAGGCCGCGGCGGAATACATATATACGCTGTATCCGGACGCGGAGCTTATAAAGCCGGAGTACTCCCACGGCGATTCCCGGCTGGACTTCTACATAGAACACGGCGGCGGAAAACCGGTATTAATGGAAGTCAAGGGAGTAACGCTGCTTGAGGGAGCCACGGCGTTATTCCCGGACGCCCCAACGGAGCGGGGTGTAAAGCACCTGAAGCACCTCGCCGCCTGGGCAAGAGCGGGCTATGAGGCCTGCCTGCTTTTTATAGTGCAGATGAAGCTGGCAAAGCTTGTCATGCCCAACGACGTTACCCATCCGGCCTTTGGTCAAGCCCTGCGCGAAGCCGCGGCGGCAGGCGTCCGCGTCTGCGCGGTGGACTGTAAAGTGACTGAGGACAGCATGACCCCCGACGCGCCTGTGCCGGTGGTTCTGAACAGAAAATAATATTTTTAAAGGAGAAAGCTGCAAATGTCAAATGTGGGCATAATAGGTGGAGCGGACGGCCCCACCGCCATATTCGTTACCTCCGCCCTTCCGAGAATGCTCAACCCCTGGGGCATGGCTATAATACTGCTTATGATGATACCCAACGTGATATTCGCCCTCAGACACCGTAATATGGAGAACAGGTGCAAAAGCAGGTTCATCAACATACTTGAGCAGATAGGCCGCTACGGCTGCCTTGTTCTGATGATCATCTGCATAGGGCTGGATAAGTTCGGCTTCGGATCGGTAGAGGATTTCCTTATATACCTCTTTGGCAGCGCTCTGCTGCTTCTCGCGTATTTTATCTTCTGGATACTCTACGGCAAGTCCCCCTCCCGCAAAAAGGCTCTGGCCCTTGCCATAATACCCTGCTGTCTGTTCCTGCTGTGCGGCGTAACGCTCAGGCAGTGGCCGCTGGTAGTATTCTCGATGCTTTTCTGCGTCGGTCACATCTGTGTGACCCTTTCAAACAACCCTAAATAAGGAGCGTTTCTGCAATTTCAAGGTGAAAAACATTCATGGCTGAAATCTGAGCGCCGGTATCGTCACCGGCGTTTTTATAGTATTGGAAATATCATTAAATATTTAAATATTGTGATTTTATGCATTTACAAAATTTATACTTTACAAACCCGTCTCACCGCTACTACAATATTATTGGGTGAAAGTTTATCCTTTTATGCAAAATCATTCGCACCGTATTTCATTCGCCCTTACCATCAGTTGACAAGGACACACAAGGTTTTAGAAGCCAAACAGCACGGCATAACTGTGTCGTCCTCATTTGAAATACAACCAGTATTTCTGCACTCGTCCTCCTTGTTCTGCCATACTCTTTGGCTTCTAAAACTCGAAGACCCTAAAGAGCTTGTTTTGAGGGCGATCCAAGGCCGAGGAGCGCAGTACTACTGGATGTAATACAAGCGACGAGAACGCAGGAGCGTCCCAAAACAAGCCTTTAGGGCTTGTGTGCTCTTGTCAACTGATGGTACCAACATCACTTTAATAAGGAGAAGCGACAATGAGCAGACTTGACATCATGACGCCCAGTCGTTCCCAGACCGTCATTGACGGCCTTTACAGGGACGTTGAAAGGCGTATTGCTTCCAGCCCTCCGGGCCTTTGCCCAGTCGACCTCGCCCTCAGCTTTCTCAGGCTGTGCCATGCGCAGACCTGCGGCAAGTGCGTACCCTGCCGCATAGGCCTGGGTCAGCTTGCCACCCTTCTGGAGCAGGTCCTCAACGGGGAAGCTACCATGGAGACCCTATCAATAATCGAGCGCACCGCCAGGGTAATATATAACTCTGCGGACTGCGCCATAGGCCGCGATGCCGCCCGCCTTGTATCCGACGGGCTCGCGGGCTTCCGGGATGACTATGAGGAGCACATACTGCACCACCGCTGCCTCGGCGGAATGCAGAACCCCGTGCCCTGCGTGGCTCTCTGCCCCGCCGGCGTGGATATACCCGGCTATGTAGCCCTTGTCAAAAACCGCCGCTATGCGGATGCAGTCAAGCTTATCCGCAAGGACAATCCCTTCCCCTCCGCCTGCGCTTACATATGCGAGCATCCCTGCGAGGCCCGCTGCCGCCGCCGCATGATAGACGATGCGATAAACATACGCGGCCTGAAGCGTTACGCCGTAGATCACGCCGGCGACGTGCCCAACCCCTCCAATGCCCAGCCCACCGGCAAGACCGTAGCCGTTATAGGCGGCGGCCCCGGCGGACTTTCCGCGGCATACTACCTCTCCCTCATGGGCCACAGGGTGACCGTATTTGAGCAGAGATCAAAGCTGGGCGGCATGCTTCGCTACGGCATCCCCTCCTATCGCTTCCCAAGGGAAATACTGGATAAGGAGATCGAATCCATACTCTCTACCGGCATAGAAGTAAAGACCGGCATAACCGTCGGAAGCGACGTGAGCTTCGACGAGCTTAAGAACAAATATGACGCACTGTATATAGCCATAGGCGCCCACACCGACAAAAAGACCGGCATAGAGGGCGAAAACAGCGAGGGCGTGATGAGCGCCGTCGAGATGCTCCGCGCCATAGGCGATGACAGCCTGCCCGACTTTACCGGCAAGGAGATAGTCGTGATAGGCGGCGGCAACGTGGCCATGGACGTTTGCAGAAGCTCCGTCCGCCTCGGCGCAAGGAAGGTATCCTGCGTATACCGCCGCCGTCAGGCCGACATGACCGCACTTCCCGAGGAGGTGGAGGGCGCCATAGCCGAGGGCGTAGAGCTCGTTACCCTCGCCGCCCCCGTCCGCATAGAGGCAGACGAAAACGGCCGCGCTACAGCCCTCTGGGCACAGCCCCAGATAATAGGCACTATAGACGCCGCCGGCCGGCCCCGCCCGGAAAAGGCAGCCCGCGATGAGATACGCATACCCGCCGACATAGTCATTGTAGCCATAGGTCAGGGCATTGAGACTCACGGCTTTGAGCAGAGCAAGATATCCATAAAGCGCGGCACCTTCATCGCCGAGGCCAGCGGTCAGATAGACAACATGGACGGCGTATTCGCCGGCGGCGACTGTGTCACCGGCCCCGCAACCGTTATCCGCGCCATAGCCGCAGGCAAGGTAGCCGCGGCGAATATAGACGAGTATCTGGGCTTCCATCACGAGATCAGCGTCGATGTCGTCGTGCCCGATCCCCAGCTCTCCAGCAACCCGCCTCACGGCCGCATCAACACCACGGAGCGCCAGGCCTGTGAGCGCAAGAACGACTTTACCTGCATCGAGTGCGGCATGACCGATGAGGAGGCCAACGCCGAGTCGTCCCGCTGCCTGAGGTGCGACCACTTCGGCTACGGAATATTCAGGGGAGGGAGGAAGAGCACATGGTAAACCTCAAGATAGACAACATACCGGTATCCGTGCCGGAGGGGACCACCATACTGGAGGCCGCCCGTTCCGTAAACATCGAGATACCCACGCTTTGCTACCTCAAGGGAATGAACGAGATAGCGGCCTGCCGCATATGCTGCGTGGAGCTTGTCGGTCACGACAGGCTGATCCCCGCCTGCGACAACGTAGTAGCTGAGGGGATGGAGGTGCTCACCAACAGCCACAAGGTGCGCGAGGCGCGCCGCTCCAATCTGCGCCTGCTGCTGTCCCATCACGATGTAAGCTGCACCAACTGCACAAGAAGCGGCAACTGCACCCTCCAGTCGCTCGCCAACGACTTCAATATGCGCGGCACGCATTACCCGAAGAAGCTCCTCATAGACAAGGCCGACATCACCGCGCCGCTCATAAGGGAGAACAACAAGTGCGTAATGTGTATGCGCTGCATACAGATCTGCGAAAAGGTGCAGACCGTGAATATATGGGATCTGCTCGGCACCGGCTCGCGGGCGATGGTTGACGTATCCCGCAACCGCAGGATAAAGGATACCGAGTGTACCTACTGCGGCCAGTGCATAACCCACTGCCCCACCGCCGCCATAAGGGAGCGCGACGACACCGGCAGGGTATACGACGCAATAGACGACGAGAATATCGTTACCGTAGTTCAGGTGGCTCCCGCGGTGCGCGCCGCATGGGCAGAGCGTTACGGCCTCGATGCCGAGTTCGCCACCCCCAGGCGCATGGCTGCGGCTCTCCGCCGCATGGGCTTTGACTATGTGTTCGATACCGACTTCACCGCCGACCTCACCATAATGGAAGAAGGCAGTGAATTTATAGAGCGCTTTACCCATAAGGATCAGCACAGCTGGCCCATGTTCACCTCCTGCTGCCCGGGCTGGGTGCGCTTTTTGAAGTCCCAGTATCCCGAGCTTACGGATAACCTTTCCACCGCCAAATCCCCCCAGCAGATGTTCGGCGCTGTGGCAAAGAGCTACTTTGCCGAGAAGATAGGCGTGGACCCCCACAAGATATTCGTGGTATCCGTAATGCCCTGCGTATCCAAGAAGAGCGAGTGCGCCCTGCCCACCATGAAGGACGCCTGCGGCGATCCCGACGTGGATGTGGTCATCACCACCCGCGAGCTGAATATCATGATGCGCGCCAACCACATCAACCCCGTGTTCCTGCCCGAGGAGGACTTCGACAGTCCATTGGGTACCGGCACCGGAGCCGCCGTCATATTCGGCGCTACCGGCGGCGTTATGGACGCGGCGCTGCGCTCCGCATACTACCTCATCACCGGCAGCAATCCTGATCCCGACGCCTTCAGGTCCGTCCGCGGCATGGACGGCTGGAAGGAATCCGTATTCGAGATACCCGGCGCGGGCGAGGTGCGGGTAGCCGTGGCCAGCGGCCTCGGCAATGCGCGCAAGCTTATTCAGGCTATCAAGCGCGGTGAGGTGCATTACGACTTCGTCGAGATAATGGCCTGCCCCGGCGGCTGCGCGGGCGGCGGCGGCCAGCCCATCGTAGACGGTTGCGAGCTGGCGGATGAGCGCGGCAGCGTTCTCTGGAGGCTGGACGCCAAGGATAAGCTCCGCTTCTCCCACGAGAACCCCGACGTGCTGGCGCTGTATAAGGAATACCTCACGGCTCCGCTGGGCGAAAAATCCCATCACCTGCTGCACACCGACCATCACGGCTGGGATATGCCGACCATAGTAAAGAATTAGTGCATATAAAAGGCTCCGCAGAGCGGAGCCTTTTGTTATTTTTTTGAATGTAATTATTGGAGGGGCGGGGACGGGCTCTACTCAGTTTTTTTCTGTGTATCGGATTCCTCATGTGTTTCCCCTCCCTTGTAATAACACTTAATTATAAAATAGAGGAATAAAGCCGCCGTTACGCATATCACCTTTAATATTCCGTAATGCCACAGCTTGTCGGACATAGGGACATAAGCTGCCGCACTGTAAAACGACTCGAACTTTGAGAGAAGCATATCCATCAAGGACGCAATGGACAGCTCGATCATCAGCGTAAGAAAGGTATACAGGGCGTATTTCCTGTATTCCGTTTTCCTGTTTTCCATCTTCAATCCCTCCTTCCAATTATATTTATATTTTAAAAGAAACTAAATACCTCTGTCAATTGATGGTATAATGTACCCGTCATCAATCAGCACGAAAGGCGTGTTTTTATGGATAACAAGCATAACGATAGGCGGATATTCGACCTTGCGATGCACACATGGCTGCGCTATGCCCTCGTATTCCTCAAGTGGCTGCTGTGGGCGGCCGTCATAGGCATGGCGCTGGGCCTGATAAGCACCGCATTCCACTACTCCGTGGATTTTGCGCAGGAGCTGCGGCTTGCATACCCTTGGCTCCTCTGCCTGCTGCCCGTAGGCGGCCTTATCATAGTATTCATGTACCGCGCCTGCGGCGTGAAGGACGACCGGGGCGCCAATGCCGTCCTTGAGGCCACAATAAACGGCGAGCCGGTTAAAAAGCGCGTGGCCCCGCTGATATTCACAGGCACGGTGCTTACCCATCTCTTCGGGGGCAGCGCGGGGCGCGAGGGCGCGGCCCTCCAGCTGGGCGGCAGCATAGCAGGGCTTTTCAGCGGCGTTTTCCACATAAAGCCGGGAGATGGCAGGGTGCTCACCATATGCGGCATGAGCGCCGCCTTCTCGGCTCTTTTCGGCACGCCCATCACTGCGGCTGTTTTCGCCGTGAGCGTAGCCAGCGCGGGCGCGGTTCAGTACGCGGCGCTTTTCCCCTCCGTGGTCAGCGCCTTTGCGGGCTTCCTCGTGTCCTCCGCCCTGGGCGTGCCGCCCACCCGCTTTGAGCTGCTGGGCATACCCGCGCTGGAAGCCGCCCCCGTTTTACAGGTGCTTGCCCTGTCAGTACTGGCAGGCTGGCTTTCCCTCATATTCTGCAAGACAATAGGCGGTGTGCATCGCCTTGCGGGCAGGGTAGAAAGCCCCTATTTGCGCTTGTTTTTAGGCGGCTGCACAGTCGCCGCCGCCTCGCTGCTGCTGGGCACGCGGGACTACTGCGGCGCAGGAATGGACGTCATCGCCCGCGCGCTTTCGGGCAGGGCAGAGCCCGCGGCGTTCATATTGAAGCTCCTCCTTACCGCCGTCACCATGGGCGCGGGCTTCAAGGGCGGCGAGATAGTCCCCTCCTTCTTCGTCGGGGCCACCTTTGGCTGCACTGCCGGCGCGCTCCTTGGCCTCGATCCCGCATTCGGCGCCGCTATGGGGCTGACCGCGCTGTTCTGCGGCGTGACCAACTGCCCCATCACAGCCATATTGCTTTCCGTGGAGCTTTTCGGCGGCGGTGCGCTCCCCTTCTTCGCCCTCGCCTGCGCCGCAAGCTACCTGCTTTCAGGATACAGCAGCCTTTACGGCGCCCAGCGCATAGTGCTGGACAAGTGGCATATAGGCGAATAAGGGACAAAGCTCAAAAAAGCGGCTCAAAGGCCGCTTTTCCGAGTGTCAAAAAAGTGGCTGAACGCCACTTTTTCGAGCTTTTTTCATCCGGTGCTTGCGCCTATGGCGCGGTCAGCACCGAATGCAAAGAACGCAAAAAAATCCGATGCCGTTAAAGAGGTTGTAAAACCCCAAGACGGTGTTGCTCTTCCGGAAAATCAAACATTGGGAACGTTGAATCTTTATAAAACCGATGAAAAGACTGCGGCTGTAATTATGGCAATAGTCAGCAAAGAAAGCGGAGTTCCTTTGAACAGATTAAAATTCAATTCAATTAAGCTTATAGAAAACAAGTAAGGGGTTAACAATATGAAATATGTAGTTACTTTAAACGGAAAAGACTATGAAGTCGAAGTTGACGAGTTAAGTGAGGCAATAGTAACAAGCGTTGCGCCTACCGCAGCTTCTGCTCCGGCAGCACCTGTGGCTACACAGCCCTCGGCACCTGCTACTCCCGCACCTGCTCCTGTTTCAGGAAGCGGAACCGCTGTTAAAGCTCCCATGCCCGGAACAATACTTAAAGTAAATGTTACCGCAGGTCAGAGCGTTAAGGCCGGCGACATTATGTTTATTCTTGAAGCAATGAAGATGGAAAACGAAATTGTAGCTCCCTCGGATGGTACAGTTTCACAGGTTGTAGCCGCAAAAGGCAGCTCGGTTGCAACTGATGACGTCCTTGCTTATTTGAACTGAGGAGGTCAATAAATGTCTGTTGTAAATGCTTTGGTGGAGATATTTCAAAGCTCCGGTTTTGTATCGTTGTCATGGCAAAACTGGGTTATGATTTTAGTCTCCTTTGTTCTTTTATATTTGGCTATTGTCAAAAAATTTGAACCGCTTCTCTTAGTTCCGATTGCTTTCGGTATGTTACTTGTTAACATATATCCTGATATTATGTATGATCCGCTTATGATGTCGTCATACAGCGGCCAAGTTGTTGAAGGTGCCCATTGGTATGATACTGGCGTTTTGCGACTGATTTACGCAGGTGTTAAATCGAGTATATTCCCCTGCCTTATCTTTATGGGTGTAGGCGCTATGACCGACTTCGGACCGCTTCTTGCGAATCCTTCAAGTCTTCTTCTCGGCGCTGCTGCTCAGCTTGGTATTTATGTTGCTTTTCTTATTTCAATCGCAACCAACCTTATCCCCGGTTTTGAGGGCTTTACGCCTCAGGAGGCAGCTTCAATAGCTATCATCGGTGGTGCAGACGGACCGACAGCTATTTATTTAACGAGTAAGCTCGCTCCGCAGCTATTAGGACCCATTGCAGTAGCGGCATACTCTTATATGGCTCTTATACCGCTGATTCAGCCCCCGATTATGAAGCTTTTAACTACCAAAAAAGAGCGCGAAATCAAGATGGATCAGCTTAGAACCGTAAGCAAAACAGAAAAAATCATTTTCCCGATTGTTGTTACTGTTCTTTGTGTACTTGTTCTTCCGTCGGTCGCTCCGCTTATCGGTATGTTTATGCTCGGCAATCTTTTCAAAGAATGTGGCGTAACCGAACGCCTCAGTGATACTGCTCAGAATTCTCTTTGCAATATCGTAACAATAATGCTCGGTACCACCGTAGGCGCCACAGCAGAAGGCAAAACATTCCTCGCTACCAAAACTATACTTGTAATAGTAATCGGTCTTGTCGCATTTGCTTTCTCAACCGCAGGCGGCGTATTGTTCGGCAAACTTATGAACCTCGTAACTCATGGTAAAGTTAATCCACTTATAGGTTCCGCAGGTGTTTCGGCTGTTCCTATGGCGGCTCGTGTATCTCAGGTTGAGGGAAGAAAATACAATCCCTCTAACTTCCTTTTAATGCACGCTATGGGTCCGAATGTTGCAGGAGTTATCGGTTCTGCTGTTGCAGCCGGATATTTACTTCTTACTTTTGGTAAATAATTATTAAGTTATAGAAAAGGTCACGGTAACAAATTTTGTTACCGTGACCTTTTTATATATTCTGATATAACAATTGAAAACTTATTTATCTTTTCTTGACTGCAACATTTAATATAATATATGCTAACACCAGCACAACCACCGAACAACACAGAACAGCATACATCGCTTCTATACTGACGCATTTATCGAAAAAGTACAAGTTACAGTCAATACTGTCTTTAAATACGGTGACAAATTCCTTCGGCATACCCATTTCGGACAGTTCACTGAAAACACCGTTTAAAGCGTGATTGCGTAAAAGTCCCGTGCCGTATGTACCCGGCAAAAAAGAAATAACTTTTTGCAGTCCGGCAGAAAAGCTTGAGACGGGCATATATGCGCCACAGATAAATCCATATCCTGCGCTGACTATGGTCCCTACTGCGGAAATCTGACCTTGTGAGTTTAAAAAGAAGTTGATTATAGAGCTAAGCGCTGTTCCGAACATTACAAGTAATATCACATCGAGTAAGAATAAAACCGTCTCTTTAAATGAAAGATACCAGCCAATATTTGACAAATAAATAAAACAAATAACTGAAGCCGCAATACATATTGTAAGTGTAGAAATAAGCGTCGAGATATAATAACTTACGGCAAGCGTTGATTTTTTTACAGGAGTTACGGTTAAATCTGCACGCGCACCGCTGACCTTATCCTGAACCATGAGCATATTTGAACAAAACGAAACAGTTACGCAGCATACGGCAAGAAGTGATGACACAAGCTGGCCTGCAACGACCGCATTTATGAGTTTTTCCGACAACTCAAAGCCTGTAGGTATTGCGGATAAAAAGCTTTGCTTGTAAACATTTCCGAGAAAAGTTGTATATAAAATGAGCAATATAATCGGAGTTATAAGCGAAGTAAAAAACATTGCCTTATCTTTGAAAAACAGTTTGCTGTTTCTTCTGATAAGATTGCCGAGACCCATCATTTTACGTCACCTCCGCTCAGTTTTTTACCTGTAACCGCCATAAAAACATCATCCATTTTTCCTTTAACTACCTCATAGTCTTTAAAGATATCAGGATTTTTAATTATCAGTTCGGTTGCTTTTTCGGAATTCGGAACAGCAATGCGAACGGCGCCGTTCAATTTTTCCGACGGCAGATTAAGACTCTCGGCAAGAGCGGCTGATTCCCCATACAGAGTAATAAAGTCACCTGTATATTTATTTTTCAGTTCTAACGGAGTCCCCTCTGCCGAAATTTTCCCGGCATCAAGTATCACTACATAATCGGAGTCCGCCGACTCTTCCATGTAATGTGTTGTGAGAAAGACGGTAAGCCCATGAGTTTTGCGAAGCATTGTTATAACCGACCATAAAAGCTGTCTTGTTTGAGGGTCAAGTCCTGTTGTCGGCTCATCAAGGATCAGTATTTTTGGATTGTGAAGCAAAGCTCTTGCTATATCAATACGTCGTCTTTGCCCTCCGGACAGTTTTCCGACAGTTCTGTTAAGAATATCTTCAAAACCGAGAAGTTCCGATAACTCATCAAGACGTTTATTAAATTCTTTGCCCGTTATGCCATACAGAGCGGCACGACTGCGCAGATTATCTTTTACCGACAACGCTTTATCAAGTACGGAGTTTTGAAAAACTACACCGATATCCGATGAAACACTGTTGAAATTTTTCTCAGTATCTTTGCCGCAGATTACTATTTTTCCGCTGTCCTTTTTTATCTGCCCACACATAATTGAAATGGTTGTGGACTTTCCTGCGCCATTTACGCCGAGAAATGCAAACAATTCACCGTGATAAACACTAAAGGATAAATCATTAACAGCCTTTATGTCTCCATACGACTTGCTCAAATGAGATATTTCAATGATTTTATCCATATAATTCTCCCCAATAAATTCTTTATAAACATATTAACAAAAGAGCAAATATTTGTCAATAAAATACAAAACCACTCGTCATAAACGAGTGGTTTTAGCTATAAATGTGAATATTACTGAATATGCCTAACATCATTGCGATAACACTTAAAACAATCAGAATTATCAAAATTACCATAAGAAAACGCAGATATTTTTTTACGTTTTTATCGTCCGGAGATGTTGCATTTTCTCTTTTGGTTTTTTTATAAAGAATTTTTAATAAAACAGCGCTGAATAAAACACAACATATTATGGTAAAGTTCAATATCAACATCAATGTTTTTTGAGTTTGCATATTATATAAATTTTATCTCCTTCTCTTTTATTATAATACACACACTATGCGCCGCAATTCCTTCCTTTGCTCCTGTAAAGCCAAGCCCCTCTTCTGTTGTCGCTTTTACGCTGACATCAGACAACGGTATTTTACATGCTTTTGCAATGTTTGTGCGCATCGCTGCAATATACGGCGCAAGCTTCGGGCTTTGAGCCAAAACCGTGGCATCTATATTTCCGACAGAATAACCGTTCTTCTTAAGCAAATCACACACTTTAGATAAAAGAACCATACTGTCGGCATTTTTATAGGCTTCATCTGTATCTGGAAAATGTTTTCCGATATCACCGAGCGCAGCTGCCCCGAGTAAAGCGTCACAGACAGCGTGGGCAAGTACATCTGCGTCTGAATGGCCTAAAAGACCAATCCCACCATTTTCAATATGAACTCCGCCTAATATTAGTTCTCTACCCTTTTGAAGCTTATGAACATCATATCCATGCCCGATTCTATAATTCATCTTTTTCTCCTTTGTTGATAATTGCTTCGGCAATGATTAAATCCTCAGGAGTCGTAATTTTGATGTTTGTATTATCTCCATCAACAATTTTGACAAGTTTACCGTATGCTTCGATTAAGCCGCAATCATCCGTAAAAAGTTCACTGTTCGGAACGCCCTGCATAGCGTTTAAGTACATTTTTTTATTAAATACCTGCGGCGTTTGAATTGCCCTTAGCGAATCCCTCGCCGGCGTTGAAGTTACTATTCCTTCATCACTAACGGTTTTTATTGTATCTTTAACCGGGATACCGGGCGCAGCGGCATTAAAATCAAAAGCCGCAAAAATCGTTTTTTCAATCGTTTCTCTGTCCACAAGAGGCCTTGCACCGTCGTGTATGGCAATATAATCGGACTCTGTCATACAACACCTAACAGCATTAAAAACGCTTTCCTGGCGCGTACAGCCGCCTTTAACGATATTACTTACCTTATTAACCGAATAATCTTTTACCATAGCAAAAATTTGAGGAATGTCCTCTTCGCGTGCCGATATAATTATTTCCTTAATAAGATCCGAATTTTCAAATGCCTTCAAAGTCCTGATAAGCGCAGGGACGCCGTCAATTAGCAAAAACTGCTTATTGACGCCGCCCATTCTTGTTGAATTTCCGGCAGCTACAATAATCGCGGAAACATACGGATAAGAAGCTGCCTCATTATTATATTTTTTTGTTCTTAGCATACTCATAACCCCTTTGTAATACTTAGGGCAAACAAATAGATTTTATGAGTATATTTTACACCAAAGCCTCTATAGTTGCAAGCTTAACTGCAAGGCAAAGAATATCGGCTGCTTTTTGAAGCTCATCGGTTGAAGGATAAGAAGGTGCAATTCTGATATTTCTGTCATCGGGATCTATTCCGTACGGGAAGGTTGCACCTACGGTAGTAAGAACGACACCGAGTTCTTTACAAATTTCACCCACGCGTTTTGCGCTGCAATGGTTAACGTCAAGACTTATAAAATATCCGCCTTTAGGAGATGACCAGGATGCAAGATCATTGTCTTTAAGCTCTTTTTCAAGCGTTTCAAGCACTATATTGAATTTAGGTGCAAGAAGTTTAGCGTGTTTCTTCATATGTGCCTTAATACCATCGGCATTTTTGAAGTATTTAACGTGTCTTAACTGATTCATCTTATCATAGCTTATTGTCTGCGACTTTAATCTGTCTTTAATCATCGCAATGTTCTTCGGTGAAGCAGCTATTGCCGAAATACCTGCTCCGGGGAAGGTTATTTTTGATGTTGAAGTAAATTCAATGAAATTATCCTCTGTTCCGAATTCCTTGCAGGCATCAAAAATATTGAGCAAAGTATCAGCATCATCGCAAAGGTCGTGCACAATATAAGCGTTGTCCCATATTACACGGAAATCTGGCGCAGACGGTTTTAAAGCGGCCAACGCACGAACTGTTTCATCCGAATACGTTATTCCGTCGGGATTGGAATACTTCGGTACGCAGAACATACCTTTTACCGAAGGATCTTTAACAAGCTCGGCAATTTTTGCAACATCAGGTCCTGTTTCTGTCATTCTGACATTTATCATTTTAATGCCGAAATGCTCGCATATACCGAAATGTCTGTCATATCCGGGAACATTACATATGAATTTAACATCGCCCTGACGGCACCATGGCTCGGCACCTGCACCATGCGTATAACACTGTGAAATATAGTCATACATAAGATTCAAACTTGATGTGCCGCCGACAATAATGTTTTCCGGAGCGACACCGAGCTCATCCGCAAAAAGCTTTTTGCATTCCGGAATACCGTCAAGGCCACCGTAATTGCGCACGTCCGTACCGTCTTCTGATATCCAATCAGAAGCTGAAAGCGATGAATTAAGCATATCCATGGAAAGCGCCAACTGCTCGGGCGACGGCTTACCTCTCGCCATATTGAGTTTAAGATTTTGTGACTTAACGTCATCGTATTGCTTCTTAAGCTCACATTTTAAATCCTCAAGTTCTTCCTTTTTCATTTTGCAGTATTGCATTATTCTTGCCTCCAAGATTTAAAAATACTTTTTTAACCTTATAGATTTTATAATATTTTACTCGATTTTGCAATATTTGTTTTAAATTCTTGCAATAATTATAAAAAAAGACAAGCTGCTAAAAATACAGCCTGTCTTTTTGTCTATTTTAAATAAATAATAGTTCAGTCTTTTACAGCGGAACTCAACTCATGCTCTTTTTTACGTATCTCTTCAAGTTCATTTTGTATTTTTTCTTTCTTCTTTCCGGTATAATCATTGAAAAACATCGGTATCATAGTTAAAAGGAAGCCAAGAGCAGGAAGAAGAGTTACCATAATCAGAAGCCATTTTTGAGTGAAAGGTGTTTGCTGAGCCAAAATCTGTTTGCCGTTTATGTCAAGATTACCGTCAATCGGCTTTTGATACTTGCCTATTTCGAGAACCCACCCTGTTACAACTCCGGCTATACCTGCTGTAACCTTTGAAAGGAAGGTCTGGAAAGCAAAACACACACCTTCAGATCGTTTGCCTGTTTTCCATTGCATATAATCAACCGAGTCAGCTATGAAAGCATATGTAATTACATTATAAATTCCGAGAGGGAAGCCCATTAAGAACAGACATACCCAAAGAATATAAATATTAATATGTCCCGGATCATTCATAAAGAGCAAATAGCAAACACAGTGTGCAATGACTCCGAAAATAGACGAGCCGATGTAAATCTGCTTCAAATCAAATTTCTTGCGAAGCATCGGGAATACGACCATGGCCGGCACCATACCGGCACCAATGGCAACAGTTAAAGTCGTGAGGATAGTTCCGCGCGGTATCCAAAATCCGCCCGCTTTATAAGCGGCTACAACATCGTTTGTAGAAGCAAGAACATCAAAGTCCGTGTAACCTTGAATTATTAAATAGTTAGCTATATAGTCGGCAGATATATTGGCAATAACCATTGTAGAACCGAGTATAGCCGCTGCGATTACAAGTAAAAGCAGTTTGTTTTGACCGACAACATGAACAGTCTCTTTAAAAGTAGGTGTCGTTGTTGACGGCTCTATTCGCTCTTTAGTAGTAAAGAACGCAAGACTTGAAAGAAGCGCGCCCATGACACCAAAAAGAATTGCGCCGAAAAGATAACCGCCGCGCAATCCGAGAGAAGACTGACGTAAAATAGGAATAAGAAGTGCCGGAAGAATACCGCCAAATGTAGAACCCAAACGTCCGTTTGAAATAAACTGTGTACGTTCTTTTTCGTTTGGTGTTATAACCGAAGTCAGTCCCCAAAAAGGAACGTCTTGTATCGTAAAGCAAACACCCCAAAGCACATATGTACACGCAGCATATACAGTAGCCGCCGCGCTGCTTTGAAAAGGAGCAATAAACAAAAGGATGGTCGACACACAAACCGGTATCGGAGAGAAAAGCAAATACGGACGCATTTTTCCCCATTTACTTCTCGTCTTATCCACTATCATTCCCATTATCGGATCGTTAAGCGCATCAAAAATACGACCGCCGAGTATAATAGCACTTGCTGTAACAGCGTTTAGTTTAGCAACGTCAACCAAAAAGACAAGATAGAACATTGTCATTATAGTATATATTCCGCTTCTGCCGAAAGCAGAAAGCGGAAAACATATTTTTTCTTTTAAAGTTAAATATTTCTTTTCCATTCCCTTAACTCCTTGTTATTTTTTTCTTACAAATAAAGCCGGTAAAATTTTTGGCTTGCGCTCCCCCGCTTTGACCATTTCGTTTATCAGCATATCTTTGAGTTCAGCCCTTACGGAAGCATATTCTGGAGATTTTATTAGGTTGTTTTTCTCAATCGGATCAACTGATAGATCATATAAATAATCTTCAAAATATACATCTGAGTTGTGGGCAACATATCCGGTAGGAGCAAGAGTCCTTACGGAATACTTGTACTTTTTGGTGCGTATAGCTCTTCCGCACTGACTTTCGCTTATTTGAATAAATACGCAGTCGCGTTCCTTATTTTCACGCATTTCCTTGAGCAGTGATATGCCCGAATAGCTTTTCGGTATCGGTATTCCTGCCATATCAAGCAATGTCGGAGGAAGATCTATAAGACTAACAAGCCTGTCATCAACTACACCGCCTTTGAACATCCCTCCGCTGATAATCAACGGCGTATGCGTTGCGCTGTCGTGGCAACTTCTCTTATACTCAAGATTGCGGGTCTTAAAATGAGAGCCGTGATCGCTTGTATAAATAATAATTGTGTTATCGTAGAGTCCCTTTTCCTTCAGCTTTTTAACGAGCTTACCGACATTATCATCAAGTCTGTTTATTGCAGCTATGTAATCCGGATACATTTTATTATAATCGCCGGGTAAAAACGACAAGTCGGGTGGTATAGGATAGTCTTTAAATTTATCTACAGTATCCTTAGGGCCTTCATAACAATGATGATCATTTTGATGATGTGGTTCAATATGAGATACAAACATAAAAAACGGCTTATCCGATGTCTTTTGCTCAAGATATTGAAGGGCGAAATCGTTTATGCAATCAGCGCGGTAGCCCTTGAAATCAACTTTTCTGTTTTCATTGTCAAAGACATATCCATCATATCCGTGTGATGTAAACTCAAGTACATCGGATGCACGCCACCAGTCTTTATAACCGCCGCGCAGGTTCTCAGGAATTGCGCTTTTTTCGCAGTGGAAGCCTACGTTAGGCAGTCTGTCGGAGGCTAAGTGCCACTTCCCGACATAAGCTGTTTCGTATCCTGCTTCGTTGAAGTATTCCGCTAACGGCTTAATGTTTTGCGGAAGCGGAATTCCATTCCAATAGCATTGGTTTTGCGTCGCATAAAGACCGGTTTGAAGGCAAGCGCGAGCCGGTCCGCAAACCGGTTGACACGTATATGAATTTGTAAAATTCACACCGTTTTCGGCAAGCTTCATAAGATTTGGAGTAACGGTTTCATTAACAGTGTCCCATCTCTGTTGATCGCTGAAATAAAAAATAATATTTGGCCTCATTATGTTCCTCCGTTATATTATATAAATGACATTACAGCATTGTATAAAGATAGTGCCGCAACCGAAGATACGGCAATTGTAAACGTGACTTTAATTGCTTTTTCATTGCATTTTCTATTTAAAATCGAACCTATGAACCCTCCGATAACCGCAACAGGGATAATCACAAGCAGTACCTTCATATCGAATCCGGAAAAGCCCGTTTTTATATATGTGGATATAATGTTTGCGCATTGGGAAAAGAAAATAACAGCCACCGAATACACCGCTGCATCTCTCATCGTAAACGAAAACATAAGAGTTAAAAAAGCAACATTTATCGGTCCGCCGCCAATACCCAGAAATGCCGCCGCGGTACCGAGCAGTAATCCGGACAGCAAAATTGCTATGGGATTTTTAACATTAAATGTTTTGAAATTACCGGATACAAAAATAATAACGCACACTAAAAAAACAGCCAATATTGCAGACTGTATGCCTCTTACGGTATTCGGAGTTGAAGAAACACTTAACGCATAATTAAAAAGATAATTTCCGAGCAGACCGCCGCCGACCGAGCCCAAAGCAACCAACAACACAATAGAC